>Ga0209337_1003618_pt1 | contig 10882 bp, 20 predicted proteins | sample LinPmetageLP53_FD_184044 | JGI IMG/M metagenome (GOLD analysis project Ga0209337, IMG submission 184044) | Marine viral communities from the Pacific Ocean - LP-53 (SPAdes) (version 2) | ecosystem: Environmental > Aquatic > Marine > Oceanic | place: Pacific Ocean | collected 2010-02-08 | reverse complement strand
GTCGCCTACCAGGGCGTGTACTACGACGTCGAGCAGATTCGCGACCCGAACGGCCTGCGGCGTGACCTCGAGGTGACAGTTGTGGCGGTGGAACGATGACCGACGCCCTGTACATCCACGATATCGTCCGGTTCAAATCGAAGGATTTGAAGTCGTTCGAAAAGGACGCGCTGCGTTTCGGCAAGGATGGCAAGCGAGCGATCCGCAACGCTCACCGGGCGGCGGTCGACATGATCAACGCCGAAGCCAGAGATCAGTACGCCAAGCTCAGCTACGGCAAGACCGGCGACAGCAAGGGCAGTCGCAAGGGCCGAGGCGGTGCGGTCACGTTCAAGAAGAAGGATAAAGAGAAGAAGATTCAGGGATTCCGGGCCGGCATCACCAAGAAGGGCAGCTGGTCGATCCGCACCGAGTTCAAGGCTCGAGGCGTCGAGACGCGAAGCTGGATCAATGACAAGCAGTACTTCAACTTCCTCGCGCCGGCGATTGAGTGGGGCTGGATTCCTGGCAAGGGCTCGAAGTCGCAGGCGTCGAAGAAGATCGGGGATCGGGAAATCCGGTACAGCATTGCGAAGGCGATGCGGGACCGAGTCGTCGACGCGATGGCGACGGCCGTCACGACGCAGATGGCACAGGGCAAGACGATGACGCCGAAGGAGCTGGCAAATGTCATTCGCTGAAGCCGATGCCAAGATCAAGACAGCGACGTCGAGCCTCTCGGCTTCTTGCTCGCCAGACATCAGGAACCGCGAGACCGATATCCCGGCGGTGATCTGGACGCTCGAGGACTCCGGAGCGACGGAGACCGCTAGCGGATCCGGCGCGCCGTATCACGCTCGATTCGTCTTCCTGATCATGCATACATCGCGGATCTTTGCCGACGACCTAACCGATCTGGTGCTGGCGGGCCTAGTCGGCTCGAGCGACTTCATGACCCGCGAGACCAGCAGATCCGGCGATCTCATTCTGCGCGGTGCAGATACGAAGCCGGTGTACACAACGACCCTTTCAACTGTTCTGACTTTCGGGAGCTGACATGGCTACTTCATTTAACGGAACAACGTTCCTCTGGGCGGTGACTGGCAACACGCCAGCCGCCGACATCCCGCTGGATTCGCTGACGTTTGCCGGCGGCGATGTGGCTGCCGTTGACTTCACCGCAGCCAACAGCGGCCGACGTCTTCAGGTGCCTGGCCTGCGGAACCCGTATCAGATCACGGTCGCCGGCAAGGCCCCAACGCTTGCGAACATCCCGACGTCCGGCACGCTGATCGATTGGACGATCGCAGGGAACATCACGATGGACGCCGGCGGGACGTCTTGGTACGTCGAGTCGACGGAGACGTCCGGATCAGTCGACGAAGCGAACAGCGTCAGCATCACGATCATCGAAGGCAGCGGGGCCGGCTGATGGATCACACCTACCGACGCAACATCCGCATGAGAGACCTCGAGGAAACCGCCGACCTGCCTGAGCAGGAACAGGCGGTCGCCCTGGTCGCGAGGTGTTACGGGCTGGATCCTGACGTAGTGCGGGACATGGACGTCGTGGAGTTCAAAGCATGCATGGACGAGGTGATGGTGCGAAACGGCTTGAACACCGGCGACTGATCGCGGTGCTTGCGATTCGGCTTGGGTGGACGATGGAACAGGTGCGTGACCTTGAAGCAGCAGACCTTCAAATCCTGCTCGAGGAACTCAGTGGTACGCGGAAGATGACGGACGACGAGATCGGCAAGGAGCTGGAACGATGGCAAAACGCAACCTTACAGTCCTCTTCGGTGCCGATACGTCAAAGCTCACGAAGGCACTCGGCGGGCTGAGGAAGAAGATCAGCGGGGCATTCTCTGGGATGCTGTCGCTGAAGGGCATGGCGGTCGCCGGCATCGGCGGCTTCGGCTTGAGCCAGGCGATCGGGCTGCTGATGAACCTGTCGCCGGCGTTCGCCAATGCGCTGATGAAGATGAAGGAACCACTGTTCGGGCTGGCGGCCGCAGTCGCTGACACCATCGCGCCTTGGCTCCAGAGTTTCGCCGATTACCTGACCGGCGCCGATCTGATTGGCGATATCAGCAGGTGGTGGGGCGAGATGCAGGACGGCTTCAACGTCATCATCGACGGTCTGGCTGGCATCTACACCGCAACAGTGGCCCTGCTGAAGTACTTCGACGGAATGGTGCAGAAGGCACTCGGCAAGGCTGTTGCCGCAGGGCTGAACACCGAGGCAGGCATGAGCGGGACGCAAGCGGCGATCGGTGCAGCGATACGCGGCGAAGGCGGCATCGGGCAAGCGAAGGCGTTCGGGCAGGCCCTGTTTGGCAACCTGCTGGGGCAGTCAGTTCGAGCAGTTGCCACCGATTCGCTGGGAGCCACTGACCGATGACCACGACGTACGAACGAATCCTGCTGACGAATTCGACGGCCGGCGCTGAACACTTCGGTGCGATCTCGGATTCTGTGACGTACCGCGTGATGGTTTCGCCGTACGTCGACAACGATACGGCCGCAGTCGTTCGGAATGAGTTGATCGGCTCGAGCGGATACGCCGGGATCATTGCGCTACCTGGTCGCCCACTGGTCGTCGACAGCGTGGTGCAGTTCAGCGCCGACATGGTGGTGCGAACGATCAGCTGCCAGACAGTGCAGGACGGGGCTGGCACAGACATCACGATCGGCCTGACCCGATACGACTGGGGCGCGACAGCACAGCCGGGCGACGTACCGATTCGGTTGAGTACGTCAGTCGGTGGGCAGTCGGTGCAGGTGTATCGGGGCGAGCCGAAGTTGCCGACCAGTACGACCAGCACCACCGAATTCGATGATGACGAGTGGGTGAACAATAGCAATTTACAGGTGGTAGCCGGGAGCGTACCAACAGCAGCAGCACCGGACGACGGGACGTATCGTCCGAAGGGCGACATCGGCGGCACGCCGTTGGACTGGAACGGGAACCCCATCAGCATCGTCCTCCCATCGGTCGATGTGTCGATCGAGATCCTGAGACGGGGCGCGTACTTCAGCACGCTAGGCACGGTCGTCGCTGACACCTTCAAGCCCGAAAGCGCGGTCGGATTTGTCGGAAAGCGGAACAGCGTAGCGTTCGCCGGCTTCGCGATCGGGGAGCTGCTGTGTACCGGCATCGAACGCAAGGTGCTGGATGGCGAGTGGACGTCCGTCCTCTTCCGCTGCAACTCGCACCCGTTCCGCCATGCCTACCAGGTACCTCGGACGACGTTCATGACGACGATGGGGACGATGACGTACGACGGCGACCCGCGATCCGTTGGACATGTCCGAGGCATCTACTGGAAACAGCCGTATCTGACCGGCGTCGACTTCGCTACGTTCTTCAGCACTGACGAACAAGCGTACATCACGGCGGCTACCGCATGAACCCGCCCAGCTACCTGAACACCGTGCAGGGGGCAACGCAGCTTTACGAAGTGATCTCGAGCACCGAGATCGAGCTGGGGACGCCGGCGGTGGGGCAGAACAAGTGGCGCTACGTCGTGTCGCCGGTGGCGTTGCAGGTGATCGTCGCAGATACGGCCCCGGTGAAGGGCGGCAGTTCTGACCAGACCTTTCTCACGGCGTGGAACGTCTACGAAAGCCAGAACACCGATACGAACGCGATGGGCATCAATCCGTCGACCAGCTCCATCCCGGCCGACTTCGAGCTGTACCCGATTCCGATCGGTGCAGTCGTTCCCGGCTGGTACTACCAGGGCGGGGATCAGCTCTGCATCTTCGTCGCCTGGCCGAACCAGTTCGAGGGGTCGTGTGACTGATGAGCCTGATACGCATGCTTGGCTGCTGCTGCGACACAGGCGGACCCGGTGGACCGGGGACCGGCAGCCGGCTGTGTAGCGTCGTCAGCTGGTGCTATGACAACGAGAAAACCGAGCCGTACCTGATCAGCTACAGCACGACAGGCACGAAGCCGCAGACCTCAGGGTCGTCAACACGGCAAGAAACCGCCTGGACGTCTGCTGTGACCGGCGTCACCGTCGTTAACAAGACGTATCTGGGTGACGGTGGAGGCTTGAAAAATCGATTCGCGTTTGATCTCGAGATCGACTACACGCTGACCTTCACCGGAACATCAGGTTCAACCGATTGCGGGTGCAAGCGAGCAGGGGTGTGGGAGACGTTCGACACTACCAGCGGCTCGGCAACGACGACCAGCAGGATCGTGGTGGGCTGCAAGGTGTCAGGTGGGGCTGTTGATTCAATTTCAGTCGACGCAACAAGGACACTCGGCGGAACGACGATTGCGGTGTGCGACGTTCCGTTCCAGACAGGCAGCCCCGTCGGTGTCGGCGTCGCCGGCCCGGAAGAGCTGTTTCCAGGGCCGAACCCAGCGACAGGCATGGACACCTGCGTCGAGCTGCGGACGAAGACGATGGCCTACGGAAGCACAGTCAGTTTCGAGGGGACGAGCAATGGCTGCGGCGACGAAGCCGAGGACGCCAACCTTCACCGAATCACCTTCAACTTTGGGTACGCATGAGACAGCAGATCCCACAAGTCGAACACGTACCGCAGCCGATGCGAGGGGCCGGCGACCTGGTTGAGCAGGTGACGAAGCGGACCGGGATCAAACGACTGGTCGACAAGGTGACCGGAAACAGCTGTGGATGCGGCAAAAGACGCGATATACTGAACAAGCTACTACCGTTCCGGGGGGAACAAGATGACCTGCAATCCGACGACGATCCTGCTCAGCAGTAGCGGGACCACCACAATTAACGTGACGCTGTCGACCGATCCCGGTGACGGGACGGACGTCATCCTGCAGGTCGACGGGCTGAGCTTCGCCCAAACGGTGCAGACCTCGAGCAGCGCCGCGGTGTTCACGGTCACCGCCCGGACCGCTGCTAACTACTCGCTGTGGGATGCGACCATACAGGTCGGGTCGAACCTGACGGTGGACGCTACGGCTCAGGTCGTGGAGACCAACGGTGCACAGACGATCGGCGTCACGATCACGGATGCGGCGGTGTCTTACTGCTCGCCGTTGAGCGGCGGCGGTGGCGGCGGCAGCGGCACGGTGACATCCATCACGGCCGGCTCCGGCCTGACCGGCGGGACGATCACCGCCAGCGGAACCATCGCGCATCAGGCACAGCCGGCGAGCGGCACAGGGCCGGCGTTTGTGAAGAGCGTCGAGATCGACAGCTTCGGACATGTCACCAGCGTGACCGGCGAGACGTCGGCCGGGGCATACCGCACCGCGACGGGGACCGACGACGCCGCGAACCTCACGACCGGACTTCTAGCAGCTGCTCGAGTACCAGATCTCGATGCGGCGAAGATCGCAACCGGCACGATCGCAGCAGCAAGGCTCCCGGCGGTATCGGATTCGTACACGGGGCAGATCGAAACGGCAGCGGATAAGACGTACACGATCGACCCGCGAGTCGCGGCAGCTCGCACCATCTCGTACTTCTACGGTCGCAGCAGCACCGGAACATGTACCGCGAAGCTCTACAACGGTTCGGACGTCGTCGCAACCCTCTCGGTAACAAGTAGCAGCTCGACGGCACTGCTTGATTCGAACTACACCGCGGTGAGTGAGAACGGAGCCATCACGCTGGTGGTTTCTTCAAACATCGGAGCGGAAAACGTCGTGTTTGCAGTGGAGTACACGCGATGAGTCCGCGCTGGTTGTTCTTCCCGACTCCTACTAGCAGCGGTGGAGATTGGGATACCTACGAAGTCGGCGCGGGAGTAACCGCCGGGTATGGATCGTTCCAACCAGCGATAACTTTCGATTCGTCGTACCCGATGGATGCTGCCTACTTTGATCCGAAAATGACGACTTCCGGCTACAACAGCGGCGGCGGCTCGGTGTTTTCCTCATATGCAAATCGCTTAAAAATGCCCGCGTTTTTTGGTATTTGGGTAACGGCTACAGAAGCGGCTTCCGGGGCATTTGGTAAAGCGGATACATCCGGATGGTACATCTACAAAAAAAGCGCAGATCCAAATCCCGGCGGGGACGCTTCCCAACCCTATACACCGTGGGCCTGCCCGACAGGATGCGGCAACGGCAGCGGAAACGGCCTAGGACTCTACAACAACGGAGGCGCCTACAACGTCGCGCGCGTCATGCTTTCGAATTACACGGATTCCGCTGGCGAAGGCGGTACGGATTCGTGGAACGATCCGCCTTTTACTCGGCAGGAAATCACGTACACGATGGACGGCAGCGGTGGCGTTTCTGCTGTTTCGAACGCGAGCGGCGATGCAATTCTTTATGCCACCGCCTACACATGGCCGCCGTTCTTGCATCAAAACGTAAGCAGTGCAAACAGTTTCCCGCGTTTCCGTTTGGGTTCGTTTACTTCAGGTTTCACGGCTTCGGAAGTGGCAACGCTCTGGGATTCTCTGAAAATCGAGTATTCAATCAACGCAGGCGCGCGGACCGTACTCGGTTCACCGGTAGGGATTTCATCAAATCAAACGTGGTACATCAACTCAAGCGACTCGTTCAATAACACGTCCGCGTTCGTCGCGGGGGACACAATCAAATTCTTTCTTTCGGATAGATAACCTATGACAACCATAAACCAATTCGCATCGATTACGAACAACATGGCTTTCATTTCGGGAAGCATCGGCGACCTCGCGTACCAATTTAAGGAAGTCGCAGAACGCACCGCGCTCGACGACGCGAATATCGATCTGTTGATCGCGACGGCCGAGCAGCTGATTCTCCAGGCTCAGGCGCTCGAAACGATTCCTTACGACCCGACCCCGGCGCCGCCGGAAGAGGTGATGTCCGAGGGCGCCGATTGAGGCTCAAAACATGCTTGAAACACTTACCGATGTCCAGGGAATTGTGATCGCCGCCGCGATCCTTTATGCCGCTAAGGAATTGAAAAGGGTATCGAATGAAGTATCTCGCGTTTCTACTGCTATTCACGCTCTCGATCGTCGCGTTGACGACCTCGAGCGGGTGCTCGTCGGTCAACGGGTTTCGAAGCCTGAGCGACGGTCAAGCCGGAACGCCGGAGCTCCGGAAAGCGGCAGCGACTGCTAGGGCGGAAGCTGACGCGCTCGACGCGATCGCCGACGAGCAGACGCAGCAAATCCGCCAGGCCGTCGACGGCGCCCACGGGCTCGCGGAGTCGCTCGGGGCGCCCGAGCTCGTGACGGGGCTAATCGCGGGCCTCGGGGGGTTGCTGGTGCCGTCGCCGATCCGACGCAAGAAGAAGCCGCCGGTATGAGCAACCTTCTCTCGGCTTGTTGTTGCGGCGGCGTCGTTTCGGGCGAGTGCTGCTCGACCGCGTGGGGCGCTGCGCAGTCGGACGACTTTTCTTTTACAACATCTGGAAACGTCGTCAAGTCTGGCCGCCGCCAGTTGTGGAACTCCTGTACTGAAAACGGCGTGACAGACTATCGGCGGGCGTTCGCGTCGACAGTAAAAACGACGTACACGTTCAGCAATGTCGAATTGAAGCGACGGACCGGGCAAGGCGGGCAGCAACAGAAATGGAGTTTTTACAACGGGACGATTTCAGTTGCGGAAACTGTACGTTCGTACCGTTTTGGCGGGTTCGATTGTGAAACCGATATCGACTGTGATCGTGGATACACGCTTGCCGTTCAGGTAGTTGCGACAAACGGCACCTACTCGAACACGGTCAATTTCTCATGCAACGAAAATTCGTCCGCCACTATCGGCTGGTCTGGCGAGCCGAGCGACTGGACAGATAACTGGTTCATGATTCAGCAGCAATGCCAAAACGGTAACGAAACGTATTGCCAGGATGATGGCGACCTCGTGACAATTCAACGACGGCAGTTTAGAATTGAAACGCCGTCGATTCCAAGCACGACGAGCGGCTGCCCGCATTGTTACCAGGAGACTTTGCAGGGCTCACCAAGTTGGAACGCGAACAATCCGGATTGCGATTCAAACGACCTCGAGGATTTGACGTGGTATCCATACAACGCGGTTATCCCAAACTACTGTGACGGAGGCGAGGGATCGAACGCGCCAACGTGCTCAGCCGACTTCAACAATCGCGGCGACAACGTTTTCGATATTAGCTACCCGGCCGTCACGAATCCCGTTGGCGGTTCGTGTGATCAACGCGGTCTCATAATGCCCGCGATCACGATTGCGGCGATTTAATGGCATACCCAAATTGCCGCCACCGTTCGAATAGCCGATGCGAACTCGAGCTTTACGGCGGGAATCCGACGGGCGCCGAGTGCCGGGCGTGCGACCAGTACCAGGGCCGACCCCGAGGCGCTGGAGACATCGTTCACAGCGTGGCAAAGGCGCTACGCCTCGACAAGCTCGCCGACCGCGTCACCAGGGGCCGCGGGTGCGGGTGCGGCGAGCGCCGACGGCGCTGGAATAAAACGAAATAACGCGCGCAGGTTGACGACGGTTTCGTCGTTGTTTAAATTGACGACGGTTTCGTCGTTGTTTAAATTGTCAAACCTCATCACGAACAATGGCGGTTATTGGCGGTTCTGAAAGTTCAGATTTTGATTGGTGGCGAACGCCGAAATGACCCGATACAGTGATATCAAACCTGCGGGTCGCCGATAATCGATGTTAAGTCTTGTGGCCGTATAACCACGGATAAAGATTCGGGAACGCCTCCCGGACACCACCGAAAATAGGCCCCCCGCGCAACCCCGGAAGGATTGCGTAGTGAAGAACAGACGAAGAGAAAGGCTCCGTGTCACGTTTACCGATTCGATCGGACTCGACCACCGCACCGCGGCGGCGATTCATCACGTGGCGGAAATCACGAAGCAAAACAAGAAGGACGCCGCAAACGCCCTCATTTGGGAGGCGCTCTCGAACCATCCCGAGCTACTTGCGCGGGTCGTCGCGGCGCTCCCGCCGCTCGAGGCGCTCGAACCCGCGAATCACTCCACGATTCAATGGGGTAAGGATGCTTCGGAAATGACGCAGGCTGAGAAAGACGCCGTGCTCCGAAATGCCGAACGCCAGTCGTTCCGGATCGCCGACATCCTCGTCCGTATCGACGAGCAGCGAGCGGAGGCTAGTCATGGGTGATCTCCGCGACGATGCCGGGCTCGTGCTCGGGCAGGGTGAATATCAGCAGGGCTATCTAATCGACGGACGCAAGCAAGCGCCGAGCGGGTCGAATGAGGCCACGGGCGTGCTCCGCGAGAACGTGCGTACGCTCCAGAACCGTGCGGCCGCGTGCCAGGGCCGAAGCGGCGCCCTCGGGATCGAGGTTCAGCACGGCAGCTACATGATGGCATCCGACGACGTGCGGAAGGTCGCCGAGCTCGCCCAGAAGACCATCGAGGCGTGCCACGTGGTCATGGATCAGCTCGACACGATTCTCGAAAGCGGGGTGACCCGTGAACGATAAAGATCGCGAGATTACGGCTGTAGCGTTGACGAAATCAGTGATCGAATCGGGCATGGCGGCGGACCGCTGGCTCGACGCGATCTCCGAGGCCGTCGATTGCTTCAAGGTCGCCCATAAGCTCCTCGGCGGTACGTCTCTTTCTCCTCTCGCTCCCTCGCCGGTCACCGCTGGCGGGGGGGTTTCAGCCCCCGCGACCGCGCCGAGTGGGGGGCCGTTTCCGACGGCTCCTCCCTCGGTCGGGGGTCCCTACTACAAGGTCACCGGCGCCGATGACGTCCGGGAGACCAGGGCAGGGAAGAAGATCCGCGGGTTCACGCTCCGCACCCACGACGGGACGGATATCGAGGCGAAATGGATTGAAGGCCAATGGGACACGCCCGGGAAGGCCGAGGCCGTAGAGCACGGGGACTGGATCAAAGGGAAAATCGCCCATGGTGAGCGTGGCAATTTCCTAAACCAGCCCGAGACCGTCGCCAGGCCGGCCATCCCGGTCCCGACCGATATCCCATTCTGATTGGAGGCGATCCGTGGATCTATTCGAACACGCGGCCGCCTCTAGGCGGACCGACCCGGCGACCTCACGCGCCGCCGGAACGATGAACAAGCGGCCCAGGCGGGGCCATCGTGACATCCTGCTAGAGGCGATCGAGCGCCTCGAGACCTGTACGGCCCGGGAGGCTTTCGAGGCCAGCGACCTACCGCCTCGGTGCTGCTACTGGAAACGGGTTTCCGAGCTCGAACAGCGGGGGCTCGTGCGAGTGGTGGGGCAGCGACACGATCCGGAGACCAACGCAGCGTGCCAGGTCTACGCCCCGGCATGGATGGGGGGCTCGACCGAATGAGTCCCGGGGATCTTTCCAGACTGGCCGCGGGCATTGCGAACCTCCCAGACCTTCGACCCGTCCACGCGGCGGTGGTGCTCACTCTCGCGGCCGCTACCGGCCCCGATGGGATCGCCTTCATCTCTGTCGGACGCCTCGCCAAGCGCGTGGGGTGCTCGAGGGGGCACGCCTTCCGCGCCGTCGCGTGGGCGGGATCGAACGGCCTGATTACGATCGAAAACGTGTCCGGAAGGTCGAATCGGTACACGTTCACCCTGAGCGCCAGCGCGCAGGGGGGTGAGCGCCAGCGCGCAGGGGGTAGCGCGCCAGCGCGACACGTTCCTAGTAAACCCTCAAGGTTTAAAACCAACGGCCGGAGCCAGACGGCCCGTGAGGGCCTCCGGCTCGCCGGGACTACGCCGACGGAGCGATACGAGCCGCCGACGGATGGGGTCTCTTTTCGGGAGGCGAAAAAACGATGGGGGTAGCGTTCCAGGCGAAACTATCGTGGCCTCCGACAGGCAACAAGATGGCCCGCACGGGCAAGACGCGCTCCGGAAAGGTCGTCCACTACCCGAATCCCGACTACGTGGCTTGGCTGCACGCGAACCTGATCGAGCTGCTGGTGGTCGCTACGGCGCCGCCGATCGCGGGGCCGGTCTCGGTGCGGGCGACCTTCTACCCGAAGAC
>Ga0209337_1003616_pt1 | contig 10883 bp, 13 predicted proteins | sample LinPmetageLP53_FD_184044 | JGI IMG/M metagenome (GOLD analysis project Ga0209337, IMG submission 184044) | Marine viral communities from the Pacific Ocean - LP-53 (SPAdes) (version 2) | ecosystem: Environmental > Aquatic > Marine > Oceanic | place: Pacific Ocean | collected 2010-02-08 | reverse complement strand
GACCGCACCATATTGTTCAAACCATTTAGGCATTAACTTATATATAGATTGCCAAGTGGATACAACAATCTCTTTATCAGTTTCTTTATCTCTACCAGAGTATATGCGATGCACACAATCTTCTACTGGCATACCATAATCAGCAAAGTCATTGTACATTTGTTCAACAAGCGATGTGGTCGGTACAATAATAAGAACCTTCTTATCACCTGCTCTATGATTCAAAAGATATCTCTGGACTAGCGCATATATTATAAGTGACTTACCTGAACCGGTTGGAGATACTAGCACGCCTCTTTTACGGTGTAATCCTTCGCATACTGCATCAAACTGATAGTCTCGTATTGCAATCGGTTTACCACGTGCATGCAGGTCTAACCTGGTAATAAACTTATTAATCTCTTCAGGGTTAATATCATTTGCCGCATCCGGACGACCATAATAGTTATTATGTTCTACCTCAATCTTATAGTTACGAGGTTTTCCAAATTCATATAAGAATGGAAACAACCCAACAGGTAGTTCCATTGTTTGTATATTGAACAGGCGAATCTTCCCATCCCATACACGGTTCTTGTATGCAGGCATAAATTTATAACCAGGTACAAAGAATGAGAAGAATTCACTTAGCTCATTTGCAATACCAAAGTCACACGATATATGCATAACAGAATGATTTTTGTTTTTGACTTTTAATATGTCCATAATTTTTATATATAGTTCAAATAGGGGAGATCAAATGATAACCAGTTGCAATGAATGGGACTCGTTAAAACAAGTAATATTAGGTGAAGCTCGTGGAATGTATTGGCCAAAAGCAGATGGTGTTAAATGGGAAGTCTTACCGAGCGGTAAACCAATCCCTTCTCATATTATTGAACAAACCGAGGAAGGCTTAACTCATTATTCTAACATTTTGAAATCATATGATGTTGAGGTGCTTCGTCCTAAAAGACAAAACTACACTAAGCTAAATGGATTCGGTGCATACTCTACCAGAGATACCGTTCTTATCATTGACAACAAAGTTATATATACCCCAACTCGATTCAAGTATCGGCAGAAAGAATGGCCGGCACTAAAACCACATCTTAAAACTGGAGAACAAATCTATGCACCCCTTGATGATCCTGATCTATACTTTGATGCTGCTAATGTCATTCGCTGTAATCGTGAGCTCTTATATCTCGTGAGTGGAACCGGATCACTGAAAGGTGGTATCTGGTTACAAGAAACATTAGGTAAAGAATACAACGTACATATATTACAAGGGTTATATCAAGGCTCACATCTTGATTCAACGATAGTACCATTGAGAGAAGGATTAGTACTACTCAACAAAGCACGATGTTCAGAAGAACACTTGCCTGAGTTTTTAAAGAAATGGAATTGTGTTTGGATTGAACCCGACATGATCAAGGATATTAAATGTGATTATAATATAGCTTCAAAATGGGTTGGTATGAATATCTTTGCAATCAAACCTGGAGTTTGTGTGATTGATAAAGATCAATGGGAATTAAAAGACTATCTTCGAATGATGAATATCACAGTTGAAACAGTTAGCCTACCATATGCTCGGTATCTTTTAGGTGGACCTCATTGCACAACTCTCGATACAATACGTATAAATAGATGAGTAACGCCAATCACGGAGGAATATATGGCTTATAGAGTAACTAAGACCCATGTGGGTTGGACATGGGATGCTTCATACCCAGACCCAGTCCCTCAAAACCTTTCTGAATTTAATACAATATTTGATGCTAAATCTGTAAGTACAATTATCAGTGAAATAGCAGCTTTGAACTTAACAGGTTGGTCAACACATGCTTCTGCTATTACAACTGTTCTAAATGCTTCTGTTGTATCTGAGACATTTGATAAAGATACTCAAACATTAACAGTTGTTAAAGATTGGCCTAGCAAAGCTTTACACGATCAATGGACACTATTTGTTGCTCAAATTGATTGGGCTACTACTATACCTCTTGTAGATACAACAAGCGTTAGTGGTGCTGAAGTTTAACCACCCGCTTCAAACATACGCCATTTAATCATATTACCTATGGTTTGATGACGCCATTTAATGTTATCAACTATCTCTGTTAACGTTTCAACCGTTACTTTCCATTGTTGTATCTTTTCTTCAGATGCTTGTATATCAATATCTGAATCATAGTAATAATTCATATCACCTTTTAATACACGTAGACCGTCAAATGGATCGAACTCCCACTTGCGTGCGAGTATTTGTTCTTTGTCCATCTTTCCATTATAGTAAAGCCACTTATCTTTCAATAAAACATGCTGCTCTCCTTGAGCACGTTTATGAGTAAGCTTTGCTTCACTCAGAAGTGGCAAATACTTTGCATGTAGCATAGGGGTTTGACGAGAAGATTCATCTAATGATGACTTATCGATTAGACAATCTTTTTCCCACATTTGTAGGATTGTTTCAAGATACTTCATACTTTATATTATATCATGTTACTCAGTGATTGTAAACGTTGTATATGCAAATGTTACAGGAAATGTTAAAAACTGTATTCCATCAACTGTTGACTGAAAGTTAATAGTACCAATGTTTGTAGGGAATGCATCTTTATATCGAATAGTATCGATTGTATTGTTATGACTACTTAAAACTAATACACTAATATCATACATTGATTTATCTTGGCTTACTACAGTATTTGCAGTAGAAGCCGTATGGTTTACTTCAACAAACTTAGACATCCAGGAATGCATCTCTTTATATACATTCATATTCTCATCTAAAATTGTGTCAACTGTAAGCGATCCATATTCTAATTTATCACCAGGTAAACTTATATTTGAACGTTTAAACGGTACAATTGCAGCACCAAGACTTACATCCGGATGCTGTACAGATTGTGCAAAGAACTCTAAGTTTTTAAAACGAGTTCTATTTACTATTACTTTAAACCCTGTAGGCTGAAGAAAGTTAGTAGACTCGAGTGTTGATGTTGAAGTTGCCATTAATACGATCCTGTTAGTTTCTTACATCTATTTATATCAAAAATACTGTATCTTTTTTATCACATTCTAAAACTATTTTCAAACAGAATGAAAATAAGTGTTTACAACTGTTATAAGATATGTTATATTAAAGTATAAAGTAAATAAAGGAGACTACAGATGGGAACATCATCAATGATAGGTAGAGTGAACGAAGACGGTTCAGTAACTACCAGCTACTGTCACTATGACGGCTACCTTGCTTATATGGGCAAGATGCTTGAAGATCACTATAACACACCAGCACGTGCAAAAGCTGTTGCTAACGTTGGTTATCTTTCTTCATTAACTGAAAATCTTGAGTGGAGCATTAAGCATTCTGCGAATGTTGATGATCATGTTGTTTATGAATCAATAGATGCTTTTCTTACACATGGCTACAATTTTTGTAGTGCAAAGTTTCTTTATCTTTTTAGTGGCAACTCATGGTTTTTTGCCGAAGATGGAAGATATAAGAAATGCTTGCAATCTCTTAAAGATGAAGCTGAAGCAGCTTATGAATTATATACAAAAAACGTAGCTAAAGTAGAAGCAGCTAATTATGTTTAACGCACAACAATACTTTGAAGTAATGCTTAATTTGTGGGATAAAAATCACACTGAAAATTTAGCAATGATAGAAGTTTGGATTTCAAAATTAACTGAGGAGAATAAATAATGGCAGCTCGAGTATATCAAATCATTATGAATAAAACACAACGTGATGCAATCAATAAGCATGGCTTTGATGAAGTTGATATTGGCAAAGCTCATATGAATGTGCAACGAGGGTTCAAAGGTTGGATGCCTCATTATCAACAATACTATAAGTTAGCTTTTGAACTTGAGTCAGATAGTTTAGATGAAATATATGAACTTACTAATCTTTGGAATAAACCTGAAAAGGTTACAAGAGTTCATGATAATGCTACATCTACTTCAGTTGGTCATATCATTGAACTTGACGGTACTCGAATGTTTATGGTTGAACCTTGTGGTTTTGAACGTATGTATGTATTTGAAGATGAGATTTCAGAAGATCGTATGGTTTCATAAAAAAAGGGCCGTCCGAAGACAGCCCAGTTTGTAAGTGGAGAGGTTTAATCCTCTCCTTTTTTTATAACTACTGCTTACGCTAGGATATTGTCCACGCGGAAGATTCTGTAGTATTGGTTAGTTTTAACAGCTGCAAGGCCGTCAGCAGGTGTTGATCCAACGAATGGGTTAGAAGCCATGCCGTAGCGTGTCTTGAAACCAATTTTAGGCTGGAATGTGTCTTCTGCTACTGCACGAACCATAGTTAATGGAACGTATGGGCAATAGAATACACCAGCGTCGTATGGGTTAGAACCTTTATAGCCAACATTTGCGTAATCTGTTGAAGCATATGGGTCAATATAGACTCTCATGCGACCGTTAAGAACACCAGCGAATGTATTGCCTGTGTCATCAACATTTAGATTTGTGCTCATAGCTGGAGAATAGTCTAGCATACCTGATGCTGACAAAGCAGATGCTACGTCAGAAGAACAGATCATGAAGTTACCTTTTCCTCTACGAGTTTCTTTAGCAATCGCATTTGATTCACGCTCTAATTGCATGATTAGACCTTTGATTTTTTCAACAGACCAACGACCATCAGCATCTGTGCTAAGGTTGAAGATACCATTAATAGCAGTGTTAGCAGTTAATGCACCAGTTTTTGCTTGTGCGTTAATAGTTCTGATAACTTCTCTGTTGATTTCAGCTAGAATCTCAGTTGACAATATATTTGCCAATTCAGTTTCAGCATCTAGACCATGAATGGCTTTAAGATCCTGAGCTAATTCTAAGCTATATTCTGCTTTCAAAGCACGTGATTTTGCAGTCACAGTTGCTTTTTCAATGGTGAAACCCATTTCGTTGAAAGTAGAAGAAGGTCCAGAACCAGTTGATCCTAAGCCCTCAGCGTCAGCTGTTGGCATACCACCAGCTTGTGTAGGTCCAGTTCTTGAGTCATCGATAGATGAGTCAACAGTTCTTGTTGGAGTACCGCCACCAGCAGAGTCATCGAGCAAGCCTGATAGACCTGAAGGACCAGCACTCTGTGTTGCAGAAGAGTCACCAGCATGTGTAGTGTCAGCTTCTGAAAATAGAGCTTCTGTAGAACTAGTAGAACCAGCACCGTAGCGTGATTTCATCGCAAAGATTAGTCCTGTTGGACCAGTCATTGGCTGAACACCACACACGTCATATGCCATCATATTAGGCATAGCACGTCGTACTAGTGAGATTAAAACTGGGTTCCAGTTAGCAGCAGATCCTGCAATGTTTCCTGGTCCAGTTTCTGCCAAGTAATTTTGTTGCTCATTTTGTGAAGCGAACTCTTTTTCTTGGTTTTCAAGGACAACGGCAGTAACTGCACGTCTGTGTGCGTCCTTAATTTCAGTACCTTCATTCAGTACTGGAGCCCATTTCTGGGTTAGTTTGTCATAAGTTTCCATCAGTTGGAACTCCCTTAGTAAGTTGGTTTTCTAAGAGCTGTAAGATATGAAGCCATTGGACCGTTCACTTCTGAACCATCTTCGTGTGCTACGTCTTCAGCAATTTCTTCTGCAGTGTCTTTAGCTGGTTTTTTAAAGTATGCTTCTTTGATAGTAGCAACTTTTTCAGCGAAAGCTTCTTCACTTACAAAGTCTACATCTTCAGAAAGCTTAACTAGCTTTTCTACTTGAGTGTCTGCAAGGCCAGTAGCTGCTTCACGTATAATTTCGTAACGCTTATAGCTTTCTAGTTCCTCACGGATTGCAATAACGTCTGCCGTTTGGGTGTCAAGCTGGCCTTCTAGGTCTGCTTTTGCCTCTGACAATTCGTCAACTAGGTCAACCTTGGAATCAGGAACAGTGATATAAGACTCTGTAAACAGTGTCTGTAATTTGTCCATAAACTCTTCTGCGATCTCAGTGCGTAATCCGCTCTGTATTGCAACTTCGTTTTCTTTCATCCAATTTTCAACTACGTAGTTCAGATATCCATCTACTTTTTCTACCATTTCTGATTTGAAAGTATCAACTTCTTCTGACAATTGAGCTGTATAATTTTCCTCTATACGATTAACTTCGTCTGCTAGTTTTGATTTCATAGCAGCTTCGAATATAATCGCAGCTTTGCCTTTGAATCCTTCAGACAATGTAGCTTCGTCGGCGACTAGAGCGTCTAGGTCGTCAGCGAAGTCATGGTCTGTTGCTTCTGCTTTAGTGGCAGGTGGCATAATTGAATCTTTGCCATCCTTATCACCTTTGCGTTTAGATGCTTTCTTACCAGCACCCTCAGCTTTTTTTACAGTTGCAATGGAGTCAGCTTCGGCGTTTTTAGGATCGTGCGCTTCAACAACATTCTCGTCATCATCGAGTGCAACGTCCTGGTCCTGTACTTGATCAGTCATAATTGACTCTCCTATTAAGTTTTCAGTAACGAGAGGAAATTCTTGAATTCACGTACCTGAACCTCATAGAGGTCAGCACGAGGAGTTTTCTTAATTTCAGTCTCTATTCTTTCAATTTCTTGTACTTCGATAATACCATTATTCCAAATCCAATCTACACCTTCCATTATTCCATTAACAAAAGCATTTGGTGCACTTGGATCTTGTACGATGTCGACCGTATTTAACATAAAGTCATCTTTGACATACATAACGCCATTTCTTGGTTCAAGACTTCCCATACCACGAGTTGATACACCTAATTGAACACCGCCCTCAAGAAGACCTGAAACGATCATTCCCATTGGAGTACTCAAAATACGTGCCTTACCCATCACATTCTTACCGTCCATTTTTAGTTCGGTAATAAGATGGGATACCTTATCTAGATTAACAGTTGGACCATCAGGATGGTTTAATTCTCCAACTGCTCTTCCAGTTTTTACTTGTTCGGCGTCGTATTTCTCTACTGCCGGTGTCATGACCGACAATGGATATACTCGTCCGTTTCTATTCTTTCCTTCAGCCTGGGCAAAAACACCTTCGATGACATGTGATTTAGTACCGTTTTCTGCTTTTTCGACTATGCATTGCACGTCGGTCTCAGTGTACTCAGTAATTAGCTTCATCGTTTTTTCTTGCCTCCTGCCATTTTAACAAATTGGGTCATGGCTTTCTTTGCATCATTAATTGATTTAAAAACATCTAGCTTTTCACTATCAATGTATGCAACAAACTTGCCCATTTCCTTATGAATCATAAGGTCGTGGCCACCAACTTTTGAATCAAAGACGTGTTGTCCTTTAGGCATACCTTTGCCCATTTTTTCTCTTAACGAGGAAAACGTTTTCATTTCATTTGTGACCTTTATATTACAGTGTTATTTATAACACTTTTTGTTTAGACTTAAAATATTTATTTAGCCTTCTTTGGCTTCTTCGGGGCCTTAGGTTTCTTTGGTTTCCTAGGCGCCGTCATCTTCATCCTCTTCATCTACTAATTCGTCGACAGCGGCTTCGATATCTTCATCAGTTAGTTCTTCATCAGGATCTAGCTCAGTATCCGCGTCGACATCAATTACTTCACCGTCAGCATCCAGTTCCAGTTCTTCACTGGCATCCGCATCTTCGACTTCAGTATCATTACCAACCCCCTGTGCAATTGCAACTTTCTCTTGTTCAAGAGCAGTGCTCATTCTATCTTCTACTTCATTCTTGAATATATCATTTGCTTTCTGAAATTCAGCTGCATTAATATAATCAATCATATTTAAAATATCTGCATTTGGGTCATTCGTTGGTTCCGGCGCGTTAGCCATTACATCATCTGTCATAATTTACTCCTCATCACTGACACGATTATCTTTTTGTTCCGGTTCTTCCGGCTCTTCCTTATCAGCTTGATCTTCGACTTGTTTAATCATGTCGTCATCAAACTTAAGGATATTCTTCATTACCCATTCTTTCGAGAAGTATTCACCCACATAGTTTTGAACTTGGTCAAGTGATTGTAGTTTCTCTCTTAGTAGTTCTGCTTCTTTTAATTCAGTGAAGTGGTTGTCTCTTACAAAATCAAACATAACTTGATTTGAAAGGTCTCCCCAATCTTCTTCAGCAATAACACCTTTAAGAATAAGTTGTCTTTTTAACATCTCTCTAAACATCATAGCAAATCGTTTACGAAGTCTATCAATAAACTTCTGGAACTTAAGCTCATCTCTTGTAATCTCAGTAGATCTACCAAGACTAAATTGTGATTCTTGCTCAAGACGATTCAATGGAACGTTTAAAGATCTATATAGTCTTTTCTGAAAGTACATAATATCATCTATTTGTCCAAGGTTTTCACCCCCTGGTAATGTACTAATCTCTGTACCCCTGCCACCTTCGCGACGTGGTAACCAGAAATCTTCCAGCATTGACATATGTTTACGGTCGTCTTTAATCTCACCTGTTGATGCATCATATACTAGTTTATTCCGATACCGAGTCATGATACCTTTCATGTACTCTTCGGCTTTACCTTTAGGCATGTTACCAACATCAATATAGAATATACGACGTTCTGGTGCACGTGCAAGCCTGTAAATAACCAATGAATCTTCCATCATACGTAACTGATTGATTGGTTTTAATGCTTTATGTAAGTATGAAACAACGTGTTTCTGTCCAGCATCAAGAAGTCCCGAGGTTGTATAGATAACTGAATCTTTAGTTAGCTTAATACCACTGTTTTGCTGCCCAGGTTTCTCTTGATATATGAAGTATTCATTCTGTCCTTCAATAACACTAGCCCCTGTAACAGGATCTTTCTTCTTAATTACTTCTTTAACTTTTCTTAGTTTAGCGGAATCAATCGGACGTATGTCCTGGATCCCTTTCTTTTCATTCTTTTCGTCTACAATTAAATGGTAGCATAACCTACCGTCAACATACCATGATCTAAATATATCGTGACCTAAGTCACCGAAATTAAGCATATAAAGAATCTGATCAAACTCATCTTGTAGTTTGGACTTTAATCCTTTTGATAGTTCAGTTTTATCTAGGTCTAACTTGACTGAGATTTCATCACCACCAGAAACTGATTCATTTGTGATATCTTCTATGGCTGCATCAACTTCTGGATGCAAAGCAACTCCACGATACTTTTGTATTAGTGTTGAGTTGTCTTTTGACTTATCACCATGGATATCGATATATTGACCGTAATGAGATCCGGATGCAGTTACGTATCCAGCTCCATCTTCGTCTACTTTAGGGACGATAGACTTTAAATTCTTTTCTGCAGCTTCTTTTGATTTGGATCTACGTATCTCAAAACCAAAGAGCTTTAAACTATTGTCGGCCATTTGTTATCCTTATTAATGGATGAGGAAGCAGGGCGTTTCCGCCCTGCCTTATCTTTATGTATACTACTATTAGGAAGTAGTATCTGACTCCCAATACTGAACTTGGAATTCAACAGTGAATCTTTCGATGTCATCGTTGTTGCCATAAGACAAATCAATTGCAGATATGCTAGTAGGGAAACATCCACGGAAGACATATGACTTCAGTATTGTTTCATCTCTATCTAACTGATCAACCAATAAGTCTGCTTGGTAATCAATAGGATTTGTTAGACCAGTGTTTGCTTGGTGAGCATTTACACCGTTCATCCAACGTTCCATTGAATTACGGACTTTGAAGTCAGTATCGTTTATAATAGTTGGTGACCATGTGTCAAATGTACGGTCGCCAGCAATTTTAAGTTGTCTACCACGGAAAGGTACTGTGACAATACCCATAATTGATCCAGGTAGCTGGGCAGCTTCACACAAGAAAGATGTAATCTCTACATCTCCACCTGCATAGGCTGGGAAGTTTATTGTAGCCTTAAATAGATTCGGTCTTGCGCCACCGCCTCGTAATTTGGCTTTAAAGTCGTCTACTGCGAGAACCATTGCTTTTTCCTTTCAGCGCTCTATTAAACCGTACCAACGATTTCAGCAAATTCAACACCAGTTCTAACTGCAACGAAGTTAAGCGTTACGAAGTTAATTGAACGTGCTGGTTTGATGAAGATCGAACATACGAATTCGTTTCTATCTATGACTGCTGCAGTGTTATTAGTTGCATCAGCGACTACTCGGAAGTCTGTAATACCTCGTCGACCCTGTACTTCCCTAAGGAATGGCTCAACAATGTTTACAAATTCTGCGCGAGTAAACTCGTCGTTGAATTCAAACATAACATTTCTTGCTGCAATTGCTATTGCTCTTTCAAGAACCAGGAAGAGGCGACGTACGTTAATACGATCAAACGCGCTTGGACGGTTCATGTGTGTTTTATCACCAAATAGCAAGATACCTTGCCCTGGAATATTAGCAACTGGATTGACACTATTTCTATATAGCAAGTCTCTCTCAGTCTTGTTGGGTGTATAACCGAGTGATGTAACACCAAGATATGCACCACGTCTTTGACCAGCTGGTGAGAACCATGCTGCAGCGTTATTATCGGATGCTGCCATGATACCGGCTGTAGAAGAAGCGGCTGGAATATTAATGTATTGATCATTGTACTTATCATATACTTTAAGATAGTTGTTATCCATAAAGATATAAGATGAGAAGGTTAATGTTTTTGCAGTGGCAACAATGTCAGTGTTTGGAGTAGAAGAAGTTACAACATCGGATCTTGCCGGTGATGTTAAAACTACGCAATCTTTACGTGTTGATGATGCGATTGTGTTAAGATCATTAACAACAGTTGTTTGATCACCTCTTGTGGCCATGCCTGGAGCAATAAGGAAGTCAACTTGGATATTGTCCTTGTCTTCGTACTTATCAAATCCTGTTGCATATTGAGTTGTAGTAAGTGCAGCTGAATTTGCGCCATTTACAAGTGATAATGTT
>Ga0209337_1003614_pt1 | contig 10889 bp, 18 predicted proteins | sample LinPmetageLP53_FD_184044 | JGI IMG/M metagenome (GOLD analysis project Ga0209337, IMG submission 184044) | Marine viral communities from the Pacific Ocean - LP-53 (SPAdes) (version 2) | ecosystem: Environmental > Aquatic > Marine > Oceanic | place: Pacific Ocean | collected 2010-02-08 | reverse complement strand
ATTATCTGTCCCATACCTTTCATCTTTCCAAATCTTGGGAAGTTTAATAATATTATAAAGCTGCTAAAGAGTTGTAGGCCCTCAGTAAATCCTGAATAGACTGCTAAAGCTTTAGCTATAGATTGTTTATCTTTGGTAGATACCTTTATGTTTTGTATGTACTCATGCTTGTCTGCCATAGCCTCGTACTCAGAGAAAGCTTTATACTCCAACTCAGGCATACCTACTGTATCTAGTAGTAAGCTGTAGGCGTGTTGGTGTATGGACTCCATGTTGTTAAAGGCTCCCATCATCATACGAGCTTCAGGCTTCTTAAAAATTCTCATGTACCTATCAACATAACCATTACTTACATCTACATCTGACTGAGTGAACAGTCTGAATATTTGAGTTAGTAAATTTTTATCTGCATCACCTAACTCCTGCCAATCTTGTACATCATTATGTAGTGGTACATCTTCAGGGAACCAGTGCATCTGGTTTTGTTGTGAGTAATAGTCAAACATCCAAGGATGATCAAACGGCTTATAATAATCTCTTGTCCCTGTCAGACTCATAATTTAATTCCTTCTATTGTATTTAATTTTTCTTGTGCGGTAGCTAAAGAACCAACTAGATCATCAATGTCTTTAGATATGTTAGGGTGTTCTGCTACACCCACACTATTTTCAAAGTAAGTGCTTAGGTTAGCTTCTATTATTGCTATCTCTGCTATGTACTGTAGCTTCAAAGCTTCTATGTATTTATTCATCATATTTTTCCTTATATTTCTCAGTTAAATAATCTTTGTATTTAACTGTGTAAGTTACAAAAGATAATCGTTCACTTAGTAAGTCGTTGTTCTCATCACAATAATCTAACCACATTCTAACACAAAAACTATGGTAAGTACTATTCACCTTCCTGCACCATTGCTTGTTTCATATCATATGCAGATAAATTATTATATAAGTCTTTACCCACAAATTCCTCATAACAAACAAATTCTTTTCTCTCACTTATGTAGTACTGTGCATTTTCAAAACTCATACAAGGCTCCCTAGTTTATTATTAATTTCCCAAAGCATGTAGATCACAAAGCCTAAGCCAATAGACAAGACAGTATGATACCATATCCACCTGACTTTGTATATCCTAAGTTCTAATCTACGCTCATCTTCTGCTAACTTGTGATACTCCAACATATCTTTAACACGTTTTATTAAATCAAACAAATTACCCTTCACAACTAAGACACTCCATATCCTCCAAGTTTATTCTAGGTATCCTCACGTTTACATTCTCAGTAGTCCTTGCCGCATCTGATCTTAAATAATATAAAGACTTTAACTTATTAGCTCCAGCCCAATGTACACTATTAACATAATCAAGATAAGCATCATGGATCTCTTGCGGTTCCGTAGTCTTTGGGAAAGTAAAGAAAAGATTAACGCTTTGACTTTGGCAAATATATTGTTGTCGTTGATGGGCATGTTCTATAATCCATAGTTGATTTAACTCAGGAGCAGTCATAAATATTTCTTTCTCTTCATCAGATAGCTCTTCTAAGTGTTGAATAGATCCTAGATGTGCTGCTATATCTTTCCAAGTCTCTTCATTATTTATTCCTTTTTTCTTGAGAAGTATTTCAAGATACTTGTTCTTAACTTTGTAACTCCCTGTAAGGGTTTTGTGCGTAAAAACATTAGCACGTTGTGGTTCAATACTAGGACTTGTTCCACCGCAGATAATACTACTACTGGCATTAGGAGCAATAGCCAAAAGATGAGAATTCCTGAGAGAACTACCAACCATATCAGGAGCTTCCCCACGTTCCTTAGCCAATCTTTTGCTAGTAGATAAAGCTTTTTCTTTGATATGAGAGAAAGCCCTGTGATTGAAACTTGTAGCGTACATACTCTCAAAAGGAATTCCATTACGCTGTAAGTAACTGCAAAACCCCATCGCACCAAGGCCAATTGCACGTTCTCTGTAAGCTGAGTAAGCGGCTTTAGTAAACCCTTTGTTAGATTCTTTGACATAATTTTTAAATCTCCTATAAGGTATACTATACTTTCCTAGTATGGTTGTATCTTCTACTGAATGTTCTATGAAGTGTTCTAATACATTATCTAACATAGTTATCATGTCATCAATAAACTCTTCTGAATCTTTCCAATCGTCAAAGTATTCTAAATTAACAGAACTTAAACAACATACTGCTGTACGCTCTTCATTGGTTGGTAATGTTATCTCTGAACATAGATTACTTTGATCTACTTTTAGTCCTATCTTTTTCTGTTCCTCTGGTAGAGCTTCGTTACACCTATCTAAATTAACTATGTAAGGTTCCCCTGTCTCCGCTCTAGTATTAATTGTCTGCCACCATAGATCTCTAGCCTGTACAATTTTAATAGCCTCTTTACTCTTAGGATCTATCAGTCTCCATTCAGAATTAGATTGTACAGCTTTTAAGAACTCATCGTTTATAGTTACAGCGTTGTGTAAGTTTAAACATTTACGATTAAGATCTCCTCCAGTAGTCTTACGCATATTAATAAACTCTTCTATCTCTGGATGAGATATGTCCATGTATGCTGCATATGATCCTCTTCTTGTTACACCTTGATTGAAGGCTAACATTTGAGAATCTACGACATGCATGAAAGGGATAGAACCAGTAGACTTACTACCGTTAGAAGTGCTAACGCCATTACTCCTAATGCTAGACCAACATCCACCAATGCCTCCACCTCCACTTGCCAACCATATGTTCTCATCATAATGATCAGATAGACCAGACCTTGAATCAGGAACTGAATTAAGAAAACAGCTAATAGGGAGGCCACGGCTAGTTCCTGCGTTACTAAGAATAGGAGTACTAAACCCAAACCAATGATCACTTGCGTAGTTGTAAAGTCTTTGTGCAAGATAGAAATCAGTAGTTCCTTTATAAGTTGCACAGTATGTAGCAGCCCTAGCGAAAGCTTCTTGAGCATGAGTTTCATTCTCCCAAAAGTATCTATCTTTAAGTGTATCTAAAGAAAAGTTAGTTAAGTTTTTTTCTTTGTCATAATCAATTTCAATCCCTAGATAAAATTGTTTCCCTATCTTGTTTGCTTTTGTCATCCTTGTATTCCTTTTTCTTTTGATGTTTATTTTTTGCTTTATTCTTTTTGTCAAATTTTTCTTTACGCTCTGCTTTGCGATCCCAAGACACTTTTATTCTCCTTTAAAAAGTTAAGTAATCTTTTTTCATACCATCCAGCTTTCTCTAAATCTTCAATAGGTTTTCCTTTATAACGCATTCGCCATCTATATTTCATAGAGTTGCCCCGCAAGTAACCAATGTACTCATCATCTGTAAGCATAGCTTCTATAGCTTCAATGCATTCCACTGCCCCATTATTATAATGTTCAGGATTATTCACGTTATCTATTTGATGTGACACGTTTTTTATATGTTCAGTTTGATGGTTAAATGTATCTGTTTCCATTTTAGTATCAAGAGCATCTAACATTTCTTGATCTGATCTACCATTAGTATTTTTAAGCTCATCCCATTCTCTGGGTGTTGCGTCATTTATACTCATTCTATTCTCCATATTAAAACTCCTGCCATTCTTGAGGAAATGATTCAGCACTAAACCATCTAAAGTTATGTGAGTTAGCCCACTCTGCATGGGATCTTTTTGTACCATCCTTTCTCCTTTTAGAAGCTGGCATAGGAGCAGAAGGATTAGCAAAAATAAATATTAACTCAACATCTTTAGGTAGCATCTTAGCAGCCCATACATATTTACTATGTTCTTGAAAATCCCAAAACCTACCCTTAGCTTCCACAATGTATAGTTTGTTACCTATTTTTTTAAAGAAGTCTGGATGATATGTATGTTCTACAATGTATGGATAAGTTTTTCCATGATGTTCCCATCCTTTAAGGACAGTATCATGTAATGTTTTCTCCCACTTTGAATCATAATCAGAAGGCTTCTCTTTTTCTACAGGTCTTTTTACTCTAGGCTTTCTTGCTTTCAAAAGATATTCTTAGTAATAGCTACAGTTTTTTGATCTGTCGCTACTTCCTCTAAACTTTTTAAAGTGATAGTATCTAAATCTAAATTAGGATTGTTTTTATATATCTTCTTTAATTGTTTACGCATCCATTTAGGGGTAAAAGGAATACATTGAACACCATATTTTAATGCAGTATGTGTATCTGTACTAGGCATAAACTTCATTATGTTTTTAGTATTGACTTGCTTCATCTCTTCATCACTTACTAAAGTACCCAACCATTCTACCAGAAGTTCTTCTGTTTTCCTACTAATTTTTTTAAACATTTGTGTTCGACTATTCATACTAATCTTAATGATACCTCCTCTACTTTTGGTTCAGATGTTACTCTTGTAAAATATTTAAGACCATTAGAATATTTGAATACTCGTAAGCCTTGCCCATTGTTAGAATCTGACCAACACTTATTCTTATGAGAGCAATAAGCGCAGCCAACTGCAAGTCGCAAGTTACCTTTGACTCCTTCTGCTACAGGAGCATAGCATCTATCAGGAGGAACATCAGATTCTAAATGTTTCTTTATATTTTTGATTCTAGTTTTGACGTTAGGTTTCTGTAATTCTCCGGGTCTATATAAAACTAGTTCTCCAGATTCTTTATTGAGTGCAAGGAATCCACCATTGGTAGTACCTTCTGCTTCTTCATAGCCAGCAAGTTGTGCCATATAACCAAATGGATCATCTTGAGGTAGTGTTCCTTCTTTAAACTTCCTGAAAGCAAAACTAGAAGTAGTCTTTACATCTACTACTTCACCGTCTATAACACAGTCCATGTGTCCTAGAATTCCATCAACCTCCACTTCTTTCTGTTCACTAGTAACTTCATGTCCTGCTAGCTTGCTTAGTAATAATACTACTTCTTCTAGCATGTGACCATAAAGAAATTTGATAAACACTTGAGGTTGGGTTCGATTGAACACAGGCAAGTCTTCTTTAACGTCATACCACAACTGCCTCATAGGACGGCCTATGTTGCTCATACGCAGCCCTTTAGCTTCTTTGTAGGGGGTAGACCAGTTTCTTAGAACGTCCTTCATACGCTCTCCAAAGTCCTCTATGGCCTCGTCTGATATGTCTAAGTCTTTTTGTTCACAAAGACAAGACAGGGTTTCGTATATGTCTTCTACTAAAGTGTCTAATGTTTTCATTTGTTTTCCTTTAAATAGTTTATTGCTCTTTTTAGAATGTCAATGTTGTCATCAAAACCACCTAAAGCTCTGTTACATTTGTGACATAACCATCCTCTAAAAGATTCTGTTTCGTGACAATGGTCTAAAACCCAAGAACCATTTCTTGTATTGCCTTTACCTTTAACATCTTCTTCTGATCCAAGGCATATTGGACAAGCATAATTTTTTGAAGGAGGAGAATGTACAGATTTTAAATACTCTCTGACTTTACTTAAATCATTATTACATTTCCTGCATTCTGGTCTTAAATAATTTCCTCCTGAGTGTGGGCTAAAACTACTTAAAGGCAAAAGAGTATTACATTTATTACATTTTTTTTCTCCATTACCTAAATCAGAATGGTCATCATCAAACATTTCAAACTGTTTAGTGAGTTTCTGACCAGTTTCTTCCCACATTATATTCTCCATCAAGAGGACAGTTTAATTTAAACAAAGCACCTGCATCTATGATAGCCTGTACTCCGCGCTTTCCTACTTCTTCAGCCTGATCTTCTCTTGCTTCTACTTGCCACTCATCATGGACATTAGCCACACACTGGGCATCTAAGTCTCTAATGTAATGTACAAATAAAACTAATGCTTGCTTCATCACAATAGCTCCTGCTCCTTGCAGTAAAGTGTTGAGTGCAGCATGTTCAGATCTTACATGTATTTTCCTACCATCTAATCCTTTAAGATACCCTTTATCTGCTGCTCTTGCAACTTTATTTTTAAGAGATTTAAATGATGGGAGATTATCAAGGAAAGATTCTCTAGTTCTTTTTGCATTTCTAACGCTTCCTCCAAGAATAGTTGAGAGCTTTTTGTCTCCTGCCCCGTAACAAAGTGCGTATATGAAAGTCTTCGCCTGATTTCTTGATTCAAGTCCTGCAAGCTTTTGGTTAGTGGTGTGTATATCTCCGTTAATGATTTCATTAGTGTACTCCTCATCGTTCATATAATGTGCAAGCATTCTAAGTTCTAGACCTGATGCATCTATACCTACTAGCTTGTAACCTTCTGGAACAATCCAACATGCCCTACATTCTTCACCATAAGGGGAGGATGAACTAGGTACTTGTGCCATGTTAGGTTCACGATGAGTCATGCGTCCTGTGATGGCTCCATTAGGTATTACAAAGCCATGTACCCTATCATCATCCTCTACAGCCTTAGTCCATGAGTCTATTTGAGATAGCCTCTTATTATGTAGTAGATAACTATTGATTAAGTCAGCCTCTGGAATACCTTTAACTTCAGATAGAGTCTTCTCGTTAACAATAGGTCTACCGTTAACTGTATACTGGTCAGGCTCCCATCCAAAATCTTGAAGATATTCACCTATCTGAACTCTTGAATTAAGATTGAACTCTGTCGTAGTTAATCTTGCAATAGGATTGCATCTAGACAAACATCCTCCTGAAAAGTTTAGATTGTTTCTTAATATGTTGTGCTCTGATTCAGTTAACCTAGCTCCTTCTCCACTATCTAACTGACTCATATCAGAAGTCTTACTAAGCTTCCCTGCTTTAGTAAGTCTAGGATATAATTTTGTTTCAGTTATCTTTGGTCTAAAGACAGACTTAACTTCATCTTCTACTCTATCAGCATTAGATCTAAGCCCTGCCATTAGAATATCTGCTGACATAGAATCAAATAAGAACCCATGATTCTGTTGATCTTTTAAAATCTTTGCTACACTATGCTCCAAGGCTAATGATTCTTTAGAGAATCCTTTTGATTCCTGACGTAATGCATAGAAGATCTTTTCATTTAACTCAACATCCCTAACACAGTAGTCGAGCATCTCAGCCGTGAACTTTTCAAACTCTTTGAACTCTATCTTAGCCAAGCCAAGTTTAGCTCCCCATACAGCCAGCCCATGTCCTCCTTCTCTAGATGGATTAAACAATCTAGAAAGTACTAAGGTGTCTATGATCTCCTTATCATCTCCAAAGTTAGGACGGTTAGTTAGGCTCTGCACTACTGGTATATCAAAACCTATTATGTTATGACCTACTAAGTGAGTTGCTTTCTCAAGAAGATCTATTCCCTCTTCTATATTGTCAGGCCCATAAGTATAAAGCTGCTTAGAGTCTAAATCCTTAGCAACGATACACCATATCTTAGTAGCTTTTAAGTCATCAGTTTCTATATCAAATAGTATTTTCATAGTTATTCAAATTCCAAATTGATTTCTATATCTTCATCTAATGAATTAGTTAAGTCATCAGTAGCCAACTCAGATAGTCTACCTGTTTCATTATCATACACTAAATGTGTAGCGATTCCTACATCTCCTGTGTATCTAGATTTAAGTATCCTTACCTTAGTAGTGCTTGCCTCTATAGGATCATCTGATTGCTGGTTTCTTTCTAGTGACAGGATCGCATCAGATATCTGTGCAATACTTTGACTGCCTCTGATGTGACTCACGCTTGTCTCTACGCCATTTTCATGGCCTCTGTTACCATCTATACGTCTTAGATGAGAAACCAGTATAAGACCTACTCCTGTCTCTTCTACGAGGGATCTAAGCCTAGTCATAATAGAGTCAATAGCTCTTCTTTCATCACCTTCTACGCTGTTAGATACCATCATATGCAAGTGATCTAGTACTACCCATCTACAGTTACATCCTATGATCATAAATCGTAGCTTACTAAAGATAGCGTCTATATCGTTAGCTCCAAAGTGAGCATGTATCCATACCCTATCCTTATTATCACCAGTAAATACTGTTCTGAAGTACTTAGTTAGTTCTTCTTCTGTGTATTGTTCTCTGATTCTATCAATGTGTAACTTAGCGTCTGCTTCTATAGATACAATACCATCCATAGTTCTCTCTTCGTTTTCTTCTAGAGCTATGATGCCTACGTTATCTTTGGTGTGGTTTATTAGCCAATGCTCTAACTCCCTAGTCACAGATGACTTGCCTAAACCTGTGCCTCCAGTAAGTAAAACAAGTTCACCCTGCCTTAATCCTTCTAGCTTCTTGTTCAATCCTTCCCAAGGATAAGGGATGCACTCCTTCTTCTCACGGTTAATGAATTTATCTATGTTATCTGAAACATTAACCACTCCACTAGGAGTATAAGTCTTAGCTTCCCACCAATACTTAACAAATCCTGCTTGTTGATGATTTATTAACAACTCATTGGCATCTTTAAATCCTTCAGGTAAGGACATGATCTTAGCCTTGCTAGGTTTTAATAGTCTAGCTATTCTCTTAGATGCTTCTCTTCCAGCTTTGTCTGAATCAAAACAGATGATGACGTTATCGTATGACTCTAGGAATTCTAGAGATGATTTGATATCTCGTTCTGCTGATTGCGCTCCACTACGAATAGAAACTACAGGCCACTTAGATCCTAGCATCTCGTATGCTGCCATAGCATCACACTCTCCCTCGACTATCGTGACATACTTACCTCCTCCTTTAAATAGTTGTTCACCAAACAACCCTGCTTCCTTTAGGTTGCCTTTGGAATAAAATTCTTTAGAGTTAACAACCCTAGTCTTAGTTCCTATTATCTCTCGCTCAAAATAGTAAGGATAGAAGTGTTTATTTATCTTACCATCTGACCCCCTTGTAGACCTGACTCCATACTTAGTGGCAGTAGATTTACTTATACCTCTGTCTTCTAAACTATTAAACTCTCCTTCTTGCTCAAAATTAATTGGTTCTTTACTGATAAGACTCATTGATGTTTTACTTGAATCTTTATCCATTCCATTATACTCCTGTTGACTAAATGATTTACCACAAGAAAAGCAGTAAGCCCTCCCGTCTTCATCGACGCAGAGGGCATCACTACTAGGACAACTTGGGCACGGAAGATGAAGCTTTACAAAAGCCATGTTATATCTCCTATTTAATTGCTTTCAAGTACAGGTATCTTAGCCTCCTCATCTAAGTTTCCCTTGATTATTGTATCATAGTTAGCTTGTGCTGCTCTATAGATATTTAGATCTATTTCAGCTTGGCGCAAAGGCCCCCGTTGAATTTCAGCTAACATCACAAAAGCTTGTTGGGCTTCTTGGTTGAGCTTGGATACATCGTAGTCCACATCTTCATTACGATACACTGCTTGTGGGGCTTGTTGTTGCTGTTCTTCTTCCATTTTAAAATGCTACCTCCTCTGTTTGTAGTTTAGGCGGGTTTGATCCCTCTGATCTTTCTATCAGATCAACTATCTGTACTGCTTGAAGTACAGGGCGAGACACCTTCACTTTGTTTCCATAGTTGTACTGTGACCACTGGACATTAATAGTAGAACCGTTGCCTATCTGTACATCTGGCATAAGATTCTTATCCAAGTCTACAATAAGAGGAGGATCTCTCTTTTCTGCTGTCCCTTTATTGAGAGCCCAGTTAGCAAACTTAATTACTGGATCAGGCGTAAAGCTCTTTGAACCTGCTTCACTCATAAAGAAATCACTGATTCCTATACTCTTGAAGGCGGCAAAGATCTCATCTGACACTGCTAGATTTAACTCATAGAAGTGATCAGTTTGATTGTAGTTAGGGTGTGGAACTTGCAAATGTGCATAGTAACATTGACCTGTCACGATTGAGGGTGGTCTATCCATAAGGCAGTATCTCCTTTTGTTAAAAATTTAGTTTAAGTTGTGACTCATTATAACACTTTAAAAAGGGAATGTAAATATCTGAATAGAAATCTAAATCAATTCCCTGTCCCGGCGTTACTTTAATATCTCCATTGGGTTGACGTTTAGTAGATTCAATAAACATTTTATCCACGTACATCTGCATTACAAAAGGAGAGCAAGTAAATTTGTCGTACTGATGAGCAGTCATTGTAAATGTTTTATCTGACATATTATCAACCCACTAAGTAGTCTAAGAAAGAAGGGAACTGATCAGCAACTACTGAATTTATTCCATTTAGTATATCTTGATCATCATGTTCATATTTTATATATGCTGCAAACTTATAAAATAATTTACGGCTAGGTGTATCACTATAGTTGTGCGCCCAGTGTGCTGCCCAAGCATCATCTAAAGCTATCATTAATTCAGACTTAGGATCTATATCACTCATCATTATTTTCCTCCTCTTTTATATATTCTACCACAATTTTATATTTATATCCACTAAACTTTATACCTCTATCTAATAATATATCTTCTACCATTTCATCAAGAGGATCTTGTTCAGAAGGACTTAAATTTTTATGATCTAATATTATTTTATTCATTGAGTTCAATCCTTTTCCAAAGCGGATTTATTTGGTAAGAATAAGCCCAATGACCATCAGATAATCCTACAACATACTCTCTTTGTCTAGCATGAAATGAATCCCAACTAATAATATCTATAAACTTATCAATTCCTTCGTCTTCATTCCTTTGTATTTCTGTTACCTTTGCTATCTCAGGTTTACCTCTACCCCAACATCCTCTATGTACAACCTTGTCACCTACTTTAAGATCCATACTTTTTCCTTATTTAAATTTCATTTTGTTTTATTGCTTTCTGACGGTCAAAGAAATCAATCACAGATTCCTTTCCAGCCAGTAACCTACGGTGATCTAGCTCAGAAATATAGATTGGAGAGTTATCAAACTCTTCTATCTTTATCATCTTGGCTTTGATTTTGTAAAGTTCAGAAACCGAATCTTGATATTTCCAATTCTC
>Ga0209337_1003612_pt1 | contig 10889 bp, 16 predicted proteins | sample LinPmetageLP53_FD_184044 | JGI IMG/M metagenome (GOLD analysis project Ga0209337, IMG submission 184044) | Marine viral communities from the Pacific Ocean - LP-53 (SPAdes) (version 2) | ecosystem: Environmental > Aquatic > Marine > Oceanic | place: Pacific Ocean | collected 2010-02-08 | reverse complement strand
CTCGTATATCGCTGAGGTAAGTGGGTCTGCTTCCTTGAGAGTTGCTTGGAGTATTCGTGCTTTACGCTCTTCAGCGGTTTCGCCTGGTCTATATTCACTTGCCTTTGCTAATCGTGCTACTTTAGCAGCGTTGTCTCTTTGTTTCTTGAGTTCACTTGGTGATTGGAAACCACCACCACCTCTTCCTCTACCTGCTTTACGCATCTTTCTAGGTTGTTTATCCTTCTTCTTTCTACTCACCTCACCAGGTGATTTTTTATTGATAAGCATAAGGAGTAATTGTAAGATGAAATCCTTCCCATACTTCTTTTTCAGTTCGGCAATCTTATCTCTACTAACCCTCTTCTTCTTTCTCTTCTTCTTACGCTTTTGAGGTTCTTTCACGACAGGTAAAAGACTGTCTATCAAGTATCTACTTTGGTTCTTATACATCTTATACATACTACCGAGAAAAAAAGAAAACACTCTCTTTCTTATTTTTATGTTTTATTATATTCGGTTATTTCCACAGAATTATTTTGTATGCTAAGGTAAAAGATGTTTGATAGAAAGGAATATATGAAGCAATATTACAAGAAAAATCAAGAACACCTGAAGCGATACAGTAGCGAATACAAAAAGAAAGATAAGATAAATATACCTGTGGAGGTAAAGAGAGGTAGTTTTACAATCAGTTTTAATTAAAATATCTGTAGAGGTATAATATGGTATATCTTAAGAAAGGGGAAAGCACTTATCAAAAGGGAAATCTTACACAAGTGGAATTGATTTCCCAAGCACCGAAAACTAAGGTATACAAGGAATTACCTCAAGCGTTTTTTAAAGATGTTGGAGAACGAGGAGGACGACCTAGAATAGCACCCGAACACGGAGCAGACAACGAAAATCTAAAAAAGGTTTTAGGTGTATCTATAAAAGGTATGACAGCAGAACAAAAACGAGCATACAATAGATTAGCGAAACGAAAGGAATATGCTAGATTACAACAACGAAAATACAACCAACAAACTTCGCAAGATTTTAAGAGAAAGATTGGGAAGAAGATAAAGGATATGACTAAAGATGAAAAGGCGAAATATTACAAACTTGCTAAACAAGAACAACGCCTACGAGATAAATAAAAATATTTGTTAAGGTATAACAAAGATGACGCACTCTGATAATCACGACCATCCGCAAACGAAGAGGCGATATAAATATTCACAAAGCGAGAGACGGAAACGACGAGAAAATTTATCAAGCGTCGCACGATATGGTGAAGGTGGTAGGTTTGATAGATTAGCACATAGTTTAGGTGAAATACCTATTTTAGGTGATACAGGACTTGCTCCTATGAGAGGATTTTTAAAAGGGACTTCTAAGTTGTATCAAGCAACACACAATAAAGAAGGAGAGTTGGAAATAAATAATTTGGGAGATATAAAAGGAGTTGTTGGAGATGTTGTAAAAGCAGTAAAAGATATGAAGAAATAAAATATATTGTATAAAGTATATGGTTAAGATTACATACAAGGGCGAAACAAGGAATATTCCTAAGAGATATTTGCCTGATAGTTTGAGTGCTACTGAAAGAAAGAAACAGATAAAATCTATCTTTGAGGGTAAGGACAGACCTAAGGTTGATAAGAAGGAACGGAAGTCTAGTTGGACGGTTCAGTTTAACAAGAAATACGGTGAAGAATTAAAGGGTATGAAAGGTGGTAAGAGTAAGAAAAATATTGCGAAAGTTTCAGGTATTCCTGTAGGGGCGATAAACGAGATATTTAAGAAAGGTGAAGGAGCGTATTACAGTTCAGGAAGTAGACCCAATCAAACAGCGAGTTCTTGGGCGTATGCTAGAGTTTATGCGTATATTATGGGTGGTGAAAAGATACGGAAAATAGAAGAGAATATAACTAAAAAATACAAAGTAAAATTTCAGGTGAAATAAAATCTTTGTTATATCATAAAAGAAGATGAAAGTTATGGATAAGGCAACGCACGAAAAACTTAAACAGGCGGTCAAAGACGGTAAGATTACACAGAAACAGCACGATAAGATGCCTGCTGCTCTTCTACTAGGAATTGTTAAGCGTGGTGGAAACGGTGCCAAGAAGAAATCCACTAAAAAAGGGGGTAAGAAAGGCAAGAAATAATATCTTTGTATAGTGTATAAAGATGGATATGTTATTGGGACCCGCACTAGGTTTCGCAGTTGCGAATAGGGGTATGGATAGTAGACATATTGTGAAGGACGCTAGGGACGCTGTAAGGCGTGGTATAGAAATTGGTAAAACGGATTTGCGACGAGTGAACGACTTGTATGAACCGAAGGCACGAAAACAAGTCGGTTTACCAAAGGTGAGACCTATTGTATCCTCAAGAGGTGGAGATGCTAGACATATCGTTCAGGAAGCACGAAAACGAGCACAGTATAAGAAAGCACAATCTCCCTTCACTAAATTAGAAGTCGCACCTGTGAACCAATATTAAATCTAAGTAAGTAAATATGATGCTTGGTGCTGAATTAGAGAACTTTACAATAGACCAATTCGCAGGTTCACTAGCACTCGTGTTAGGTAGTGTAGGCGGATTGCTTATGATTATATGGAAGTCAAGATGTGCGTGTAGAATAAATTGTTGCTATTTATTCAGGTGTGAAAGATTACCACCGAAAGAAGGTGATGATACAGATGAGGAAAACCCTCAAACTCAAGAGACTAGACCTACGCTTCCGTCCCAGCAACCGCCGACACCGAGTAATCCTCATCAGGAACCCCAAACTCCAACTGATTAAAGTTCCTATGATACATCTTGTTAAACGGTTTATTCACATCAATATACAAGAAATCGTTTTTCTTTTGGAAAGTATATTTTAACAACTCAAAGAAATCCTTTTTGGGTATAAGCACCAATTCGTCAAAGATGGTTTCCAATTCCTTTTTATTCTTCGTGTGATAAATCACGATATGACTTGCTGTTTTTCTAATTGGAGCAGGAACCTTGTTGTAGACTTGTGTCGTGATAATCACCGATACAGAACCTCCTTGCCCTGCTAAGTGTCGTCTATTCATAAGGATTTTTGATAGTAAGACTTGTAGTTTCATACTTTTTTTCATATCGTTTACTACATCATCCATAAGTAGTAAGACCTTATCACCACTATCCGCAATTTCTTCCAACACACCTTCTAAGATTTCCACATCTAATTCTTGGTATTTTTGTTCTTCAGGTAAATCAGCAAAGGGGTCAGTCTTTAGTGTCCCTAGAGACGGTGAGAATACATATATTCTATCAAACTTTTTATTGTAGTTTTTTCCCCTCTTACAAATCAGGTTCAGCAATAAAGTCGTTTTTCCACTACCAGGACGACCTGAAATAAGGAAAAACCAATTGAGCGACTGTGGTAAGGGTTTGGGTATATTCTCATCAATATCATCACAACTGAAAGCAAACTTCTTGATGACTATCTTTTTCTCAGGTAGTATTTCGCTAATATTCATATCTTATAGTATACCGTTATATTTTATTTCCACGAGTTTAACTACACAAAATTATAGAACTGAGACATACTCGTAGGTTGTTGGTATGTAGGGTAATAATCATCCTCATCACCATCACTATATTCATCTTCATACACAGGTGCTTTTGGTTGTTTCTTTTTTGGTGCTTTACGCTTAGGCGGTGGTGGAGGTTCTTCCTCTTCGCTACTGCTCGTATAATCGCTACTGTCATCACTTATATATACGACCTTTTGCTTCTTCTTCTTTACCACCTTCTTCGCTTTCGGTTTCTTCTTAAAGATAATCTCCTCCTCTTCACTAGAACTATCAGGTTCAGGTTCAGGTGTTGGTGGTTTTACAACTTTCTTAGGTCTACCAAGAGGTTTCTTATTCGCTTCCTTTTCCGCCTTCTTTTTAGCAATATTTTCAGCACGAGTTTTCCGTGCTTTAGCGAACGCTTCCTTCTGTTTCTCCGTCCGTTCCCTCTTAGGTTTCTTAGTTTCCAATACAGTATCTAAGACTTCTTCCTCCTCTGCCGTATCTTTAGGAGATATAGGAGGGGGTTGCTCGGTAATTGTAAGGACAGATGCCTCTTTTTCCGCTTGTTCTTCCACAAGTTTATCCAAATCAGGTTGTTCTTGTAAGTCTTCCATATTTATAGTATTAAATATAAAAAAATCTTCGTTGATTTAAACTTTAATTTTAGTGATGTAAGAAAACTTTTAAACTACTGTAGAATAATTATCTGTATAGTATATAATATGAGTAGCAGAAACAGAGGACAAAAAACACTCACAGCAGAAGATACGATTGATGCTGATGTTGTAAATACAATCGTGTTAGAAGCAGACGGTCAAGCAGGAGAAGCAAACCAATATCTAAGAAAAGACGCTACAAACAACCTTGTATTTAGTGATTTGGAAATAACAGACGGTAGTATAACAACCGCTAAGATTGCCGACGACGCTATTACGACTGATAAGATTGCCGACAACTCTATTACCGCTGATGAACTCGCTGACAATATCAGTATAACAACGACCACTAATATACAGACAACAGGAGCAGGTAATATACAAACAGCAGGAACTGGTAAAGTGAAAACAAATAATTTAGCAAAGTTTAGTGGAAGTCAAATAGAAGTAGAAGACACCTTAAATCTTGCTACTGATAAAAGTGTAATACTTACAGGAACAGGTGGTATTTTACTAGGAGGAACAGGTAATATAGCAGGACCTACAATAACAACAAATACAATAGCGAAAATATCAGGCACAAAAATAGATATAACGGCACCAATTGATTTAGGTGCGAACAATATTACAACCACAGGCACAGTATCAGGAACAACTTTATCAGGTGCTTATCAGGGTAATATATCTACAAATAGTATAAGTGCTGTATCAGGAAGCGAAATAACTTTTGCTGGTGGTGTAGGAACTTTCACGAGTGGAACACAAAGAGCAGGTGTTGGTATACTGGGAACTACAAGAACAGACGCTATTACAGATACAGCAGGTGATACTGCTAATACAATTTCTGTAAGTAATCAGTTGTCTTTTGGGACTGATGCTGGTATAACCTTACAGGCGACAGGTCTCACAACTACCTCAGGTGATATAACAACCGCAAGTGGTAATATTACTGCTGTTTTAGGAACAATACAAACCACAAACGGAAATATACGAATAATAGGGACAGGTAATATATCAACAGCAACAGGTAGTATATCAACAGCATCAGGTAATATAGGAAGTGTAAGTGGTAATCTAGAGACTGGTTCAGGTAATATCTTGACCTCAGGAACAGGTCATATAGAAAGTAATACATCTGTTAAAACAAATCTATTAGAACCTAAATCAGGTGATACTATACAAGTAAATACTGACAAAAACTTAGGATTGCTGGGAACTGGTATTATGTCAACTGTAAGTGGTAATATACAATCTACAAGTGGTGATATAGAAACAAGTTCAGGTGATATAGCAACAACAACAGGTGCTGTAAAAACACCTACACTACAAGCACTATCAGGAACTCTAAATATCTTAAGTCCTATTGCTACAAATAGCACAGTTGATGTGGAAGAAGATGTGAATATAGGTAATATTGTAAGCGGAACCACAAGCACACTTCACTTTCGTAAAAATACGAACGCAGGTATAGGGGTTATACGAGCAGGTCCTAGTAGTAATCCAGGACTTGTTTATTTGATTGATGGTCTTCTAGCAGTCGGTAATATGCCTACATCCGTTGTAGGATTACCCACAGGTCAAGTGTATAACGATGGTGGAACCCTGAAAGTTGCTCCGTAAGTTCGCCTTGCGACAACCTTAGGGTAAAGTTAAACTTGTAAATAATATATCCGCCTGGATATATGAGTAAAAAGTGGTTGCTGTTTATGTTCCAAGATTTAGACCGAACCGACTTGATTAAGATTATGGATTTTCATACTGTGAAAGATATTGCGTATGTTCTAGGTATGAAACCCCAAGAAATCAGTAATTACTACCACCAACTTATCAAGGAACGAGGACCTTTAAAATATTGTTATTTGTATCAAGTATCTAAAAATTGCGTTTAAACTCCTAAAATAAAACTCTAAGGCAGGTTATACAAGATGCCTACAAACGAAGAAGAATATGCTTTTGGAGTAGCACAAGAAGAGGAATTACAACCGTTCTTTGAGATGTTCTTTGGTAGACCCCTAACCACTACTGAAAAGTATGACCCCTTTGATTTTGTGGGTGGTGATATTAAGATTGAGTTAAAATCACGAAAGAATACATATTCCAAGTATCCAACGACAATTGTGGGTATGTATAAGATAAACCAAATTTGTCCTTTGCCTTCACCGATAGAACACTACTTCGTATTTAACTTTACCGATGGTGTATACTACTGGAAATACAATACGGAGGAGTTTAATAAGATGAAGCAGATTACGATAAAGCGTAGGGACAGACCATACAGTAAAGGTTCCAAGTATCTAAGTATACCGATTGAGAAACTGACAAAGATGGAGTTGGAGAATTAAAGGTGTGTTGTTAAACTGGTTTTTAATATATTTATAGGTATATATAAGTATGAGTTATGTGTTAGACGCAGGAAACGAGAGTAGTAAAGTAGTTCACATAACAAGCACCGACGCTACACACAGTCTAAGTAGTGATGGTGCTTTTCTAAGTTATAATTTGGAGACGCCGATAATTACACCACAAGACCAAGATACTTTAGTGTCTCTGTATTCAGCGGTTGTTCCTTATTCCTTTTACAACATACGCAAAGATGTAAACGACAAGGTTTTTTACAAACTGTTTAGCGACACAACCGCACCAAGATATTTTGTAATACCTGAAGGTTCTTACACAATCAATTCGTTAAAGACTGAATTGGAAAGACAATTCGCTCTTGTAGGTAATCTTTCTACAACGACAACTACAGTAGGATTTAACAGAACAACTATGAAGTTCACATATACACAAACACAGAAAGGAGGTTCAGGTCTATTTATTGACTGGTATTTTAACTTCGGCGACGCCCACGCTTTTCACGGAGCGGAGGTTGCTTTGGGTTTACCAATAGGATATGAGGGCAACGGAAACGAGTTCATAGCGAGGGCAGATACAAGTCCTGTGTTATATGATTTTGCGTCTCCTGATGTCCCTGATGTAAACGGTGATACACACTCGCTAAACATACGGACTAATCTAACAAGCAAGGGGTGTATTGATAGTCATACTAAGTCTTTCTCAACTATCTTAGGGACGATGCCTATTGATGTGAACTTCGGTGGTGTGATATTTTTTAGACCTGCGGACGCCATACATAAAATCATAATACAGCAGAAGGTCGTGAAAACGATTACGATAAGATTGACCGATGACAGAGATAGGTTGTTAAATCTCAACGGATTAAGTTTTAATATTACGCTACTGGTAGACCATATCAAGCACGGTAGAGATATGAGACGGAGAGTGCCGAGACCACTAGGAGAAAGTGAAAAACCTAAAGCACGACGAGGACGACCGACTAAGATAGAGCAGAAAGCACGGAATGAACGAACTAAAAAAGATATTCCTATACCCTTAATCAATTAAAATCTCTTCTATTAGTATAAAAAGATGGGTATTTTTGATAGTATTGGTGGGTTCGTTAGTGATACGGCGAGTGATGTTGGTGGTGCTGTAGCGAAGGCAATCCCTCTTCCAAGTTCTGTAAAACGCTTTGGTAAGAAAGTCGCAAACTCTAAGGCGTTAAAGTTTGGTGAGAAGGTTGCTGGCGGTGCTGTAAGATTAGGTCATAAGATGACTTCGGTTGGTGATGCCATCCATAAAGTCTCAGGTAAGGCGGCGTCTATGTTAGGCGGTGTTCCAGTTGTGGGAACCGTTGCTGGTTTGGTGGATAAAGCGGCGGTGGGAGTGAGCGGTTTGGGTAAAGGTGTAAGTAGTGTAGGTTCTGCGGCACAAGGTGTAATACGAGTTGGGAGGTCTATGGGTGAGATGAAAACTGGTGGTGATTTAGTATCAACGATGCGTGATGTATCAAGAGCAAGTGATAAGATGGGTGGTAGTAGTCGTAATCTAGTATCACAGGCAAGGTCTCTTGGTTCAGGATTACAGCGTAAGCGTTAAAATAAAGTTTAAATAAGGTTTTTGATTTTTTATATTGGATATAGTATAAATATGGGGGATACACAGATGAATAGAGGAGCGTTCTTCTCAATCAGGGATAGTCAGCAGATAGATAAGTATAAGGGGTTAAACACATACCAACTGTATCTAAGTGATGTTGATAGAGTTGGATATGTTCCAGGAGATGTTGATGGCGGAACTCACAACAAGTTTAGTTTACTCATACCTGATAATCAGTCAGGTCATATTAAGACAGCGATGGTGAGACTAAAGTTTATCGGTATGCCTATAACACCTGACGGTGAAGATGCGTATGGTTTTGGATATTTGAAATCAAACTTTGTAAAAAATTGTTATAGTAGTAAGATTGGAAATAATAACCAAATAGTAAGTGCCTTCGGTATTGATGAAGTGTGTGTTGTAGAAAGCGTCCAAGTTCCAGCAATAACGAGTGTCGCTACGGTTATGAGTGGTGTCGGCGGTGGAACTCAAGCAGCGGCGGCGACTAATTTAGGTGCTGTTTGGGATAGTCAAGCAAATAGACTAGAACCGCTTACAGTTGCTACACAAGCACCCTTTACTGATGTAATTCGGGGGGTGTGGAACAATAATAGCAAAACTCTCGTGACGGCGAAAATTGGAAAACCGTTAAGTGATAATTTTATATTGTGTGATAATCCGTTCGGTAAGACACTAAGTTTTGAGTTAGTTGGTGAGGATATGACTACACTATTACCACTAGGAAACGCCGCCAACGAGGCAACTGTTATTGGGTTGGAAGTGAAGTTATTGCCTGACAATCAATCAAACGACAGGTTTTCATATTAAGTCAAAAACCTAAAAATTAGTTTAAATAGTTTATAAAAAAATCTTTGTTAAGTTATAACAAAGATGGAACGCCAGGCACCGAGACAGATTATGTATGAGAACCAATTGCCTCTTGCTATTGAGAGCAAGTCAACACGCCGACTTTTCTTCCCTGAAGGAGGGTCAACTTACGGACCGACTGGAGGTGGTGCGAACCCTAATATTATTCGTATCCCTATCAACGCTGATAGTTTGCTTGATTGTCAGCACTCGTATCTTCAGTTTGACCTTAACTTTACGACTGATGCGGCAGGTGGTGTCGCCCCTGATATTGGTGTGCCTTTTATTCGCCGTCTGCGGATTGAGAGTGCTGGAACAACTCTGGAAGATATTGAGGAATACGGTAAACTTTACGGCGGTGTCCTTTTCCCAGCACAAGCGTCAGTTGGTGCCGTTCAGGACGCTTCGCTGACAACTGCTGGTATTGGGTCGGTTGCTGGAAGTATAAGTGATATTGTTGTTGCTGACAACGCTTCGGCGATGGCGGGACCGACTGAGGCACAAATTCGTGCGGCAATCACGGCGACGAAAGATTTGATGGTGGCGGCGGTCAACGCTCAAGTTGTCAACGGTGCTACTACGCTTTCGCAGGTGAAACATCAGCAGACTAGTTCGCATATCGGTGGAAGTTCTTTTAAGTATAATGTTCCGCTTGTCTCTGCTTTGATGAATATGGATAAGTATCTTCCGCTGGTTATGATGAACGCTGGTCTCACTCTGGAACTTGAGTTAGATGTTGCTGGTTCTGTTGGTATTCAGGACGCCAACGGTGCGGCAGGTGCTGGTGCTGGTGATGAGGCACCTCAGTGGTCGCTTTCTAATGTTCGCTATGTCGCTCACCTCATAGACTTACAGCGTGATTTCTATGATAAGATGCGTATGGTTATGGAGGGTTCAGGTGGTGTTCTCCAACTCGCAGGGTCTACCTTCAGACACTACGCAGGAAATACGGCGGCGGCGGCGGCGACTACAGATATTATCAATATCCCAAGTCGTATCAAGTCTATTAAGTCTGTATTCTTCACACAGACGCCGTCTACTTCTAAGGCGGCGGTCAACGAATTCGGTGTCTCTAACTCAGTCGCAAACGGTCTAGAGGAGTTCCAGTTCCGTATCGGTTCGGTTGTCTATCCTCCAACCAGTATCAAGATGACGCAATTAGCAGGTGGAAACAGTTATACTAATCGTGGTGAGGCGTATAGTGAGTTCCGTAAGGCGTTCGGCACACTCGGTGATTACAGCGAGGGCGGTGTTATGCTTACTAGCGATACTTGGTGTGCGGCGACGAATACGGCGGTTTGTGCTGGCGGTGCGGCGGCACCCTCTGTGCCTGTGATGTGTCCGTTCGGTGTTGACTTTGAGAGTTTCCCCAAGACTGCTTTGGAGAGTGGCGTGAATACTGCGGACCGTTCTCTGCCGATGTCTTTGGAACTCAAACGCTCGCAAGGTTCAGGTGTTGTGTGTAATGCCGATGTGTGGGTTATGTGCGACGCTATATTCTATGTAAATCTTGATGGGTCTGTATCCGTCTCAATTTAATTTTCTAAGACATAGTATAAATATGAGTGGAAGAAGTGTTAGGATTTTACCTGCTGGTTCGTCTCATCCTATTAAGGATAATCGTGCGATACTTAGAAGTTTACAAGATGATATGGCGAAACTAAAGCAAGATGCGGCACTTATCAAGATGGATATGAAGATAATTATCGCCAAAATAGAAGCAATCAAGGAAATCAAAGAACCGATTGAGAAAGGTTGGTTTGGATAAAGTAAGTTTAAATACTTAAAATAATTTTCTATAAGAGTATATACAAAGATGAGTTGCGAATACACCGAGATTATGGAAGCAGAAGAGATGATGGAATATTACCAAAGTTTACCGCTGGAACTACAAAAATCGCTCGTT
>Ga0209337_1003610_pt1 | contig 10891 bp, 19 predicted proteins | sample LinPmetageLP53_FD_184044 | JGI IMG/M metagenome (GOLD analysis project Ga0209337, IMG submission 184044) | Marine viral communities from the Pacific Ocean - LP-53 (SPAdes) (version 2) | ecosystem: Environmental > Aquatic > Marine > Oceanic | place: Pacific Ocean | collected 2010-02-08 | reverse complement strand
GATGAGTGGGTCGTAAAACAGATCTTCAATTGTGCGTGATTCGGGGTGAACAATCCTGAGCTTTTGCAGGACACGATCAGCAACGGAAGCAGGAGACGTGTTGTTTTCGTTGATGGCAGGGGTGAAGTCGCTAATGGTGAAGGACAGGTCATCCTGCATCTGCATGACGAGCTGGGTGTCCATACGACCTGAGCGTGACTTCTCAATGGTTATGAGACGGCTATGACCGCCTATACGAGCTTTCTCCTCATCAGTTGGCTTGCGTAGCGCCCAGGTCTCGTCAACAGCATCACGGATAGCTGAAGTGCCTCTAAAGCCACCGTTTTTGTTGGCGTGATGGACGATGAGGATTGTGGTGGCAGGGAACAGATCACCATTGTTTTTAGTGAGCCAATACAAGGGCTGAGCAAATTCAGACTTGTTTTCATCAAAGGCTCTACCACCAGAGCAACCAATAAGCGAGTCAATGACAACGAGTTTGGGGCGGTGCTTCTCCATGAGCTTGATGAATTGTGCATAGCGTTGGAGCTGCCAGTCCGTCTGGATCAAGGTTTGATCAGTGACGGGGAAGTCCATCTCTTCCAGTTGTTCCTTGAGCTGAACTAAAGGCTGATCACCGTTCAAAAGGAGAACAGGGCCTTGTTGTACTGGGACGTGATTGCCACGAACCAAGAAAGGTTGACCAGTTGCAATGTGCTTAGCAAGAGCCCAAGCAGACATGGATTTACCATCACCCCCAGCCCCATAGATCAGGACTACAGAAGGATGTGGCAGGACATCAGGGATCAAGTAATCACGCTTAGCTTCCAACTTCATCAACTCCTTAACGGTCATAAGGTCTTTAGCTTTTTCGTATGACAGCTGGTCAACAATCAGTTTCTCAAGAGCGCCCTGGTCTCTATAGCCAGCTTGCAAAGCAAGAGTGTTGAGCTTGTAGTTGACCTCAGCAGGGTTATCAAGATCGAGTATTTGTTTGGAGCGGCGGATGACCTCTTCAAAATCAAGAGTTGCAGTACGGAACTCTTGGACTATTTTTTCTTCTGCTGATTTGACGACTTTGGCCAAACTATCTGAAAACCTAAGCCGTTTGGGATCCTCCCTATCGGCTAGGTGAATCAAGGTTCCGATGCCTACACCGTTGCCTTTAAAGGTGTTCCAAACATCAGCGCAAGGGTTGGTGTCTTCCCATTCAGAAGCGTAATCAGGGTCTTCTGCTGACCATGCCGACCAAAGCATGAAACCCATTTCATTAGGCAAAGCAGAATTAACTGCCATGCCAACCCTGACCCAATGATCCCTAGAGCCAGCTCCCTTACATGGGATGACGTTTAGACAATCTCTGATGATTTCAAAGATTTCGTCTTGGGTGCGATCTGTGAAATCAAGATCACGTTTGTTGATTGCTTTAGCAGGCTGCTTCATCTCAGCAAGCAACCAGTCTGGAGCTACAGGAATGCTGGCAAGATCACCAGAGATTGTGTATTGACCAGGCTCTGAGGTCTTGCTGCCAGGGTATTCACCAAAGATGACTCCCTGGCGCTTGGAGTTCCAGAGGATCTCATAATCCTGGTCGCCTAAACCTCTGCCTTCAACGCTGCTCCAAAGCTCTTCTGGCACACGGAAAAGGTATTTAGCGGCATTGCCCTTGGTTGATGTGATTATTGGAGCGCCCTCAAGGGAGGAGCCCCAGACCTTGAGAAGTCTTTTTAGGCCAAGGTCAACGTCAAGGATGACGATGCCATTGCCACGGATGCCGGTAAAAACTCCAACAGCCTTGAGGTCAGGATTACGTGTGACGGCAAGGGCAACATCAGCCGGATCAAACTTGGAGTCAAAACTGGCTTCCAGAGGATTCTTACCAGTTGCTGGTTTACCGGATGCCATTGGGGCATCTTTGGCATAGATAGGGGCGTATACCAGGCCAGAAGGCAGCTGGGCAACAAATTCCTGAAGGTTCATGTACTATGGAAGGGTAATCAATTAACTCTCCCGATTGGCCCCCTGGTTCGTGGGCTAGTCGGGAGTTTTTTTATCCTAGCCCATATTGACAAAAGGCAAGGTTGTTTGTAGTTTGTTGGAGCGTCAAGCACTGACGCGACAACCTACAAGACAACCTTCACGTGAAACTTTCCGCAGGATTTATCGAGTCTCTTGAAAAAGAGAATGACGGTAGTTCGTCAAAAGACAACTATCTTGGCTACACAAAACTAGAGCAAGGTAGGCCAGCAAACTTTGCACTTTTAGAGCAAGACCCGCTTGAGTACTGGCTTGTCTGGGCAGAAGCGAAAGCATCAGGCTCCATGAAGCCATTTCGTTTCATGGGTCAGCCATCATCTGATGAGATTGATTTAGAGCTTGGCTCTGAATATGTTCAGTCGATGAATTATGACAAGACAGCTATTCGCAAGCCACAACAATGCTTGACATGGCCTGTCTACAACTGGGACATGAATAGGGTCCAAGTCCTTGAAGTTTCACACATTTCATTAGCACGTCAGTTTGCAAAGTATGGCTTGAACAAGAAGTACAGCAAGAACTTGCTGGACTGGGATTTCGAGCTGAGCAAGATCAAAGCCGACATGGTGCGTTATGAGCTGTTGATCGTTCCCCGTGACGAAGACGAGCATGACGAAACGCAAATGCAAATGGCTTGGCTGCAGGCGCAGAAGGGTCGATTTGACCTAAACCGAATGGTGACAGGCGAAGATCCGTTCAGCGAAGGTTGAGCCAAGATGCACGATCTTGTTATCAATGAGAATGGTGACATCCTTTGCCCTGTATGCGGTTTTGATTACCTGCATTTAGTTAAAGTCAATAGTCACGATGAGAGTGCCTCTTTGACTTTTTGGTGTGAAGGTTGTCACATGCACGGAGATCAAAGGTTGAATTTTGATAATTACAAGGGGCGTACAACGGTCGCCTGGGAAGAGGGCAATAATCTTGGTCCTGTCCCTGTCAACACTTAGCGTTAGTTCTTTATCTCATTGGAGCGGGGGCCTTGCGCCCCCTTTCCTTTGATGTAAAGTAAATTTGGGAAAGAGCGTCTAATGACCCGTACAACAGAACTGCCTGAGACAGTCACAGAGTTTTTAGAAGACGGTTCTGTCGCTGTCGTCGTTGGTCACCTAAGAGGTTGGGTTTCGAGCGCCCACTTGGTTGAGCCAAAAGCAAACCAGCTAATGCATAAGTGGCTGGAAGAACAATCAGAAGCTTTGTTGAACGAGGATTATGACGGAGACTCTTGACGCCCAAGACATCTTGGCATCACTACGTCGATGGCAATTGGAGCAAGATAACTCTGGCCCATTCAGGGTTTACAGAGATCAAGAAGGACAGATTTATCACTCTGTCACCCATATTCTGAAGCACACAGCCCCACAAACCCAGAAAGATGCTTTGGCACGATGGTCCAAGAGACCTGGCAGTTCATTGGAGCGTGATTTGGCCTGTGACCGGGGTACTGTTGCCCATGAGCATTGCGAGTATGTGCTCAAGACCGCAGCCAAGTTGGCACGTCAAAGCGCCAACAAGAAAGGAGCGTGGAAGGTTTGGGATGATGGTTTGGCACGTCCTCCAAAAGCCATCACCACCTGGGCACTTAAGAAGTCAGAGAAAGGAGCGCCGAAGGTCTCGTGGGCAGCCCGTGAGTACGCCAGAGGTTTATCCGACTGGTTGGTAAGTGGAGCGGTAACGGCCATTCATGCTTCAGAATTTAGTGTGAGCCATTCATCAGGTTTTGCTGGAACGGCAGACGCCCTATTGGATACAGAACTAGGTTTAACGATCTGCGACTTCAAGACAAGCGGTAGGCAGGAAGACAAGCCAGAAGCCTGGATGAAAGACCACCAAGACCAGCTTGGCGCTTATAGCCTTGCCTTACATGAAAGGGCAGGCATCCGTGTTGCTGGTGGAGCGGTAATCATTGGCAAGTCCAATGGGACCATTCAACTACGGATGCTTAGCGAGCTTGAGATGAGAGGTTGTGAGGCTCGATGGACCGAACGAAACAACCTCTATCAGGAGATGCTTTTAGCTGGAGAAATCGTTTAATTTCTATTCATAAATGCCACTTTTTTCTCGATCTAATTGTTTTCGGATGTTGCCATGCAACCCATACTGCCCATAAAGTGGAACGTAGTAGGTTATAAGAATTTGGAGGAGTGGACCAAGCTCGTAAAAAGTTAGTAATTTACAGGTCTTGTACTCATAAAAGCGCAAGTCTTCCAACTTGATATCATAAATATATCTAGAATGAGCCCCCACATATACTTTGTACGCTAGCGACACTTCATGTATTAAATTATTATCTGCAGGGATATAGCGATCAGGAAAATTTTTCCTGATCAATGAGTTTGCAGCATATTCGATCGGAAGGTTTATAGAGCTTGCAGAAGTCAAACCATGGAAACGAGCCATTTGTGGGTCTTTGCTATTTTCAATTTCTTTTTCGCGTGCAATATTTTCTCTTTCGCGTAAGTCCAACAAGTCAACAATTTTCCCTTCAATATGTGAAAATTCTTTACAATCACTGTCCCATGACGAACTAAACACGTCTTCACTAATAAAAGTATAATTTCTCAAAAAATGTTCAAACGCTTCAACTTGCTCTTCCGAGAAGGCATCGCCCTCGAAGACATTGCGATAAAGAGTGTTAGAGCTGTTGCGATTACCTTTTAGTCTGATTTCTCTATGAATTTGAGATGTAAAAGTATTGGTAATATTTGTAAGGTTAAGCTCTTCGATTTCCAGCCTTGCTAATTCGTGCGGAGGAGTGCTAGCCAATTTTTTTTCAGTTTTACCACCTTCTTTAGGTTTTTTCCAATCAGGGTTTTTGTCTCCACAGTGACCGCAAAATTCTTGTGTTTTGCTTACTACTGCGTTGCAGCTAACACATCGACTTAATTGAATAGTTTTTGTCTTTGCAAGACCGCGAGTAATACTCCATTCTCTATGCTCATCGGGCAGTCCATGTTTCCAAGTATTGCCAGCAAGATCAATTATGAAAGCAAATCGTTTACCAGGCGAAGTTCTTAAAACCCGTCCAACCTGTTGCAAATAAAGGCTTTCAGATTGTGTTGGTCTAAGAAGGATGGCAGCTTGAGCATCTGGGATGTCAGTACCTTCACTGATCAAATCCCTGCTAGTAATAACTTGAATAATCCCTTCTTGAAATTGTTGAAGGATAGATTCACGCTCTAATTTAGAAAGTTTTCCATGCAAGCAAGCAGATGAAAGCCCTGCATTTTGGAACGCCTGTGCGGTGTGTTCCGCATGGAGGACACTACAACAAAAGACTATTGCTTTAGCGTCTGGGCAAATCCGCTTAAAGTTAAAAACAGCTTCTTCTGCGACTTCTGGAGTGTCAAAGCGTTCAGTAAGCTGGCTTTGAATATATTCTCCAATTCTAGTTCCAACACCTTCAGCGGTTACAGAAGCTTGAGGGCTGAACACCCTAACTGGAGCCAAATAATTTTGAGAAATGAGTTCAGCGGTTGGCGGTCCTGACACAAGGATGTTGAACAGATTACCCAGAGGTTTGCCATCAAGGCGACAAGGCGTTGCTGTTACTCCAAGTGTTTTTGCTTTAGGCCATCTTCCAATAGCTTTGGTCCAGTTGTTATTACCTGCTGCATGGTGTCCCTCATCGATGATAAGGATGTCTGGCTGAAAGCTAAGTGTTTTTCTGTTTAAGGACTGAACTGAAGCGACAATGACCGTATGGGACGGATCTACACATTCACCCGGTGCAATAAGGCTGTGTTGTATTTGCAGCCTTGAAAGTGCTGCAGAAGCCTGATCCAAAAGTTCTTTTCTATGAACAACAATAATTGCCTTTTTATTTTTAGCTAAATACTGTTTAACTATTTCGCAAAAGATAACTGTTTTACCTCCGCCTGTTGGGAGTTGAAGCAAAACTTTTGGAGCTTTCGAGAGGGCTTCATTAACTGACTGAACGATGGTTTGCTGGTAGGGTCGGAGTGTAATCATGGTGTGTTTGTTGGAGCGTTGGTATGAGGATTGAAGAAGCGTTAGATCTTTGTTATCGCGGAAAGAAGAATGTTGCCAAATCAGCAGAGGAAGTAGAAGTCCCATTCATAGAGATGAAAGATCTACTTACTGCATACATATTGGAGCGGCCCATTCATGGCGATTCATGGCAGGAAGAGCTAGAGGTTAGCTGGCCATGGTGTTAATCATCAGGATCTAACCTGCCAGTTTTTATGGCATGAAGGTAAGCCCTTTCAAGGGTAGTGAGCCCTTTACTATGTTTTTTGTGGAGTGCAGCAATTGCCCTAGCTTTAGCGGCTGCCCGCATTTCTTCTGGTCTTTTAGACCAACTAGAGAAGCTAGTCATGACCAATCAACCTCACTAATTAAAGTAGCTAAAACTTTCAATGATTGAATACTTGAAAGTTTACGTTGAGACCTGCCTAGGGCAGCTCCAACCGCTTCAGGATTACCCAAAGTTATATCATTCTCCATTTCCTGCCCAACTAACTTTAAACAAAGTTCTAAACGTTCTGGGACGTAATTCTCCAGATGATTGGAGGCTATAGCCTGTCTCCTACCAACGATGATAGAAAGCAATTGATTAACGGCACGATCAGCTTGTTGACGTGAGATAAAATCGTTATTCATTGGTGGAAGAAGTCGTAAGAGGTTTGTGGTGTTGGGTCGTAATACACTTCAGCTTCAAGCATTGGAATGATCTCGTTTTCGAGAAGATCTCGCATTGAATGAGTGAGATGTTCATCCATCATGTGACGGTTTCCCTCACGCTCAACAATAGACTGGAGTTCTTTTAGGATCCTTTCAAGCTTGGCTAACTCATACTCTTGTTGTGGCTGGTAGTGGTACGTCATGAGTGATTCCGAATAAAGGTTTTGCATTTGGCGACTTCATCGCCATCGATAACTTGATCAGGATCACAAGAGTTAGAAAGCATCAGACCATCACCCTCTTTAATCGAGTTAAAGGTGCTGATGTAGTAGCTACTAACCAGGGAGCCAGCCCTGGTCTTAAAGAAGATGATCTTTTCAGTCTTGCTGGTGTAACGCCCTAAGCTTGCGATTAGGAAGCCACCATCTTTGGTGTTGATGTTCATTGGTGCGTTAGGCAAAAGGTGAAGCGGATTGGGTTCGGTATCCATTCCATTGTTTGGCTTGGTTCATGGCTTTGATTAAGCTGCATACCGCTTTATTGTCACCAGTAGCCACAGAGACCTCTAGGAGATGCTGGAGCATTGCTAAGACGCTATCGGTGTTAATTGGCTCGGAAGACTCCTGCAGGCTTGGTCCATCGTCACTCAACTCGATCTCAGCTTGAGCAGCTGTGATGTCGTTATAAGCGGTGGAACGTGAGACGCAAAACTTTGCGCTAACCATTGTGGCGACTGAAGCCGTACGGATGCCTCGTTCGAGCATTGCTCGTGTGTAACTGAGGCGGGCTTGGACTTCCAGTTGGGTTGACATTGGACAAAGTAGAAAAGTTGGACAAAATAAATGGAGAATCAGTGACCCATCCGACGCAATTCTTTTTTGTAGTGCTTGTCGTGTTTGCCACGCAATAACTCACCACCACCTAAGTGAAGCCATCCATTTTTGGGTAAAGAACTCAATCCCCAAGCATTGAGATGTCCTGGCCCGTATTTTCTCCTGGCACGTTTCACGGCTTCATCTAATGAAGTCGCAAGAGTTTTACAGCACTTAATGCTTTCAATACTGGTTAACCCTGGAGCGTCCATCACATAAGTGAGACTCACTATGTTGACTTCATCTGGTTTCCAATTGGGGAACTTTTTTTGTTGGAGCGTTTGAGCTTCGGTCATTGCAGGTTGGGGTTTAGCTCTGCTGGTGTTGGTACGGATGGCAGGGATTCGCGCCAAAGTTCCTCAGCGATTAAATCGTCAAGTTTCTGCCGATCGTAGGCATCCAGCTCCATGGCTTCAATGTCATCGTCTGATGGTGGCCATGATGGCTCAAGCTCACTGGGGAGGATGAAGTCGTCGGAGTTGTTCATTAGTTAAATTGTGATGTGTTTTGGTGCGGTCCAGTCGTGTACCAAGAGCAGACGGAACCAGGGATCCCGCGCTCTGATAGCTGCTGATTCCAATCATCGGCTAATTCGTCAGCATCTTGTTGGGACGTTGACAGCTGATAGATAACTTGGTGGCCGTGTCGTTCGGTGTACTGGCAGAGATGAAAGACGTGTGTTTGTTGCTTGGGTTGGTTCATTGGTTGATTGTGCTTCGCACTCCCGTAATATAGGACGAATAACAGCCAGCCGTCAACAACAAGGCATAAAAAAAGACCCCTTTGATGGGGTCTGTTGGTTGTTGGATCAAATCGCCTGCCATTGGTTGATACCCCATGAGTAGTGATCGATTCGATCCCATACCCGGTCACTCTTCGTTGTGTTGGTACGTTTCCGAGCCAGCATCTTTTCGCCTCGTTTGGAGTACAGAACCGAAGCACCTATCAAGTGACAAGCCAAAGCGTTGACCCGGCTGAAGGTGGTTCGGCTGTGCCATAGGGAGCCGTTGGAGTAGATACTGAACAGGAAGCACTGGCCGGAAGCCGACCACATCACAGACGCGATCTGGTTCCCATGAAGGTCAATCGAGACAGCCCCATTGTTGTTGGTTGATACCTCAGTATTAGAGCCAACACGTCTGTACTGATTCGGCTTGCCCAGCAACTGGCGGACGGCACCAATCATGTCCTGTTCAATTTTTCGCATGGTGTTGTTTGGTGTTGTTGGTACGGATAAAAAAAGGCCAGCCCTGAGGCCAGCCATTCATGACGGTTATTCAGCTGTGTAGCCGTCAAACCAGACGCCAGCCTCGCGGGTATCGGGACGGCGACAGTGTGCTTGTGCCTCCTCAAGAGTTAAGCCGCGTTCGATGGTGCGGTCTGACTTGTTGAGGCTTGGATTGAACGACCGGACGATTCTGAATGTTTCCATGGTGTGATTGGTTGGTTCTTTAGAATACTAGCAGACAAGAAGAAAGCCCGACGCGTGGCCGGGCATCTTGCTTAACGTCCGTAAACAGTGAGCAGGCATTCTGCCTTCTCAGCATTGGAAGCGAGACAGCGCGACATAGCCGCACGATCCTCTTCTTGAAAGACTACGACCGAGAATGTGATGCAAAGAAGGAAGGCAGATAACAGTCCGCCGACTCTCCATGCGTCCAAAGTAGTCTGATCGATCTTGTGGTCCGACATGTTGGTTGGTGCGGTTGGGTGGTTGGTGCGGTGACTACAAGTCAGTCGATACGAGTAGCAACCATCAAAGGTGCAGCAGCCAGATGAGCCCCAATGAATCCACCTAGGAACAGGTTGACGGCTTGGCTGTTAGTGATAGCTCTCGTTGACTTGTCGAAGTTTGACATCTCGCTGATCCCATAGCCGAGGCAACCGGCAGAGACTGCCATGGTCGCGACTGAAAGAGTTAAAAGAAAGTTTCGCATGGTTGGTGTGGTTGGTGTGGTTTGTGGTCTGGTTTTCGTGCATCCTCTGGGAGCAAGCTCCCGAACCTCGCGAGCTGCCAGAGAGTAGCTGCGAAGCGGTGAGACCCGCAAGGGTTGCACAGGGTTTGAGCCGATCGGCTCCCAGATTGCCAAGGTGATGAAGATGTGTAGTCTTCTTACCTACTATCCTAGTTGGTGACACGACGCCTAGCGACTGCCCCAGCTGGAAATAATTATATCTTAATATTTTAGTATATTACAGCTTGGCTAGTCTGTGTGTACTACCTGCTGTCTAGTAGTCGGTGTGTACTACTGGGGCAGGGTTGCAGATCTCAGCGGCGTAGGGGTAGCTCATATACCCTGCATATATATCCGCCAAACAGAATCCACTTGCATAAAAAAGCCCCCACAGTCAGTGGAGGCGGGGGGTGGGGGTTGTGTTTGGAGCGTAGTCAGTCGTCCTTGCTTTGAATTTTAATAGTCAAATCAGGCGCCTGGATATTGACGACTTCAGTGGACTCACCGATGACCCGTCCAATGGAATCCAGCACCTGACTTGCGGTCTGTAATTGCCCCTTTTTAATCGCCTGATTGAAGAGTTTGGTACGCATGTGCTGAAGTCGCGCCAACATATTTTCGCGATCAGCCTTCCAGTCTTCATCAACGAGAAGCTTTACTTCTGCCCAATCACGCCAAGCGGTATTGATGCTGACCTGTTCCCGCTCAACATGCTCATAAACAAGTGCCCTCGCAGACAAACCCTCTAGTTGCCGACGATATAAACGCCGCACCCGGTCCTCTTTTGCATTTGTAGTACGGCGTTCGTCTTGAGTCATGTTTGATACGACCTTTTCCAAGATCTTAACTGGTAAAAAGGCTTCTAGCCTTGTATTAGGGGGGCAGGGGTCAAGAATCTGTGTAATGTGGCATTTATGAGCCAAAAAACCGCACCAATAGAGCTTCGATGGGCTCAAGGCCAAGTCTTTTCGTGCGAAAAACGCTTCAGAGTTTTAGTAGCAGGTCGTCGCTTCGGCAAATCGTATTTGTCTTGTGTTGAGTTGGTGCGTGGAGCGATAAATCGTCCTGGGGAGACATTTTTTTATTGTGCGCCAACTTATCGGATGGCAAAAGATATTGCATGGCGAGCATTAAAGAAGCTTGTGCCACAAGTCTGGATCAGGAGTAAGAACGAGACTGATTTACGGATTGAATTAATCAATGGATCAACGATCGAGTTGAAGGGAACAGAGAATGCGATGGCTTTACGGGGTCGCAGTCTGTCTGGTGTTGTATTAGACGAGGCTGCTTTTATGAGTTCGGACGTATGGTTTGAGGTAATTCGGCCTGCGTTAGCGGATAAGGAGGGGTGGGCGTTATTTATTTCAACACCAGACGGCACAGCTAGTTGGTTTTATGACTTGT
>Ga0209337_1003606_pt1 | contig 10902 bp, 8 predicted proteins | sample LinPmetageLP53_FD_184044 | JGI IMG/M metagenome (GOLD analysis project Ga0209337, IMG submission 184044) | Marine viral communities from the Pacific Ocean - LP-53 (SPAdes) (version 2) | ecosystem: Environmental > Aquatic > Marine > Oceanic | place: Pacific Ocean | collected 2010-02-08 | reverse complement strand
GGTGGTCAGCAACCTGTTAGTCAATATGCTTCTGCTTTAGATAGAATTAATAGAGGTAACACGTTATTAGAAACTAGAGGTATTAATTCTAGTTTAGGTATGGACAGTTTGGCAGCTCCAGGACTTGCTTCTCTTAGCACACCTTTCCCTACATTTGCACCACCAGTATATGCACAACAAGGTGGCTTTGGTCAAGATTTAATGATGCAACAACAACCTCATAATCATCCAGAATTACACAGCCACGGCGATGGTTTCCAACAAATGAACCAAGGTGGTCGTTTTGTAGGTGACACTAGACAAATGTTTGCTGGTGGTGGTGTACATATGGGTGGTGGGCAAGTTTCTGGTCCAGGTGGAGAAAAAGAAGATTTAATAAACGCTAAATTATCTAACAACGAATTCGTTATGACTGCTGATGCAGTTAGAGGTGCAGGCAACGGGAACATAAACAGGGGTGCAGATCAAATGTACAAAATGATGAATAAATTTGAGAGAATGGCATAATGGCAGAAAATACTACATCAACTAGTTATACACTACCCCCACAATACATACAAGATTTTCTTGCAGGTAATGATCAAGGTGTAGCTGGACTATTTCCGTTATTAAATCAATCAATGGCAAACCAGTTTCAAACGATGGGCGATCCTGGAGCTACACCATATACATACGGTGGTGAACGTATTGCTGGTTTTTCTCCTAGAGAACAAGAAGCATTTAAACTTTCGGATCAAGCTATCGGAAGTTATATTCCGTATTTAAACAGACAACAAGATTTATATGAATCAGGATTACAATCAGGTATTAGTGGACTACAAGAAGCTGGTAACAGATTAAGAGGATTAGAAAATCTACAGAATCAAGGTTTTAGTAAAGCTCAAGATTTAATGCGTTCTGGTACTGATGAAATAATGAGTGGTGCAGATAGAGCTTCTGGGTTAGCTGGTTTAGGAACTGAACGCAGTTTAGCTGGGTTAGGTGATGCAACTTCTACAGCTCGTGGTGCATATGGTTTATTAGGTAGCCAGTTAGGTGGTTCTGGTTTAACAGCAAGAGGTACACTACAAGATGCAGCTAGAACTTCTTTAGGTGCAACTCGTGAGTTTAATCCTATGTCAGCTTTTAGATATAATAACCCATTTGAAAATCAAGTAGTACAACAAACACTTAATGATATTCGTGAACAAGGTTCTATAGCAGACCAAGGAAGACGAGCTAACGAAATAGCCAGTGGTGCGTTTGGTGGATCTAGATCTAGGTTACAAGCAAGTGAATTAGCAGATGCTCAGAGACAAGCAGAAATAGAAGCTGTTGGGCGTTTACGTCAATCTGGTTTTAACAATGCTCAACAACAAGCAGGTACTGCTTTTGAAAATCAACAAAGAAGACAAGCTGGAGCTGCAAGTCAGCTCGGTAATATTGCTGGTGGTTTAGGTAGTCTAGCAGGTCAACAAGCTACAGCAGGTCAAAACCTTGCTAACCAATTTGCTAATTATGGACAAGCTAGTGGTTTAGCACTTCAAAACTTAGGTGCTACAGAATCAGGTTTAGCTAATATGCGTGGTCAAGCATTAGGTAACTTAGGTTCAAATTTTGCTAACATGACAAATCAACAAGTAGGTCTTGGTCAAAATATTGCAGGTGGTCTAGGTAATCTAGGCTTACAACAAGCAGGGTTAATGCAAAACACTGGACAAGGTATTGGGCAATTAGGTGGTCAATTAGGTGCACTACAACGCCAAGACATTGGACTCTTAGGCTCTGTCGGTGGAGCTAATCGTGGTATGAATCAAGCAGCAAACGATCTAGCTTATCAAAACTTTGTCGGTCAATACAATCTACCTTCCGCTCTTCTTGGTCAATACTCTGGTATTGCTCAAGGTATTGCACCTTTAGGTGGAGCACAAGCTACTCAAACAACAGGAACTCCTGGAATCGATTACACAAGTTCAAACTTAGGTGGTTTCACTGATGCTTTGGGTAGAACAATTATGGGAGGATAACGAATGGCTATTGATCCAAGAATGCTAGAAGAAGCTCTGCGTATGAACGACGGACAAGCTCCAACACAACAAACTGGAGGTGTAATGGAAATGCTCACGCCTAAGTTTAATGAAGTACAGTTTGCTGAAGCAGGACAGCTTCCTCCGTTAAATCTAAATTTAGACAACATAGACTTTGATCCTCAGAAATTTTTAGAAGAATCTATCAACATGCCTTTCGATTTAAAGTCTGGGATAGAAAACGAAATAGAATCTATTCTTACAAATGCTGATGCTGGTGACGAAGAAGACGGTTTACGAGCAATCTCTGCGTTAGGTTTAGACACAAATCCAAATATCTCTCCTGAAGAAAAAGCACAAGGATACAAAGAAATATCCGACTTAATACAAGAAGGTGGTATAGGTGCAGTAGAAGAATTTGTTAGATCTATATACGCTCCTGATGGCAATGATGAAGCTATTCCTGAATGGGCATTACCTGCTTCTGTGTTTGGTACATACTTAATGAATGAACCTGGAGAGTGGAAACAAGCAATACTACAAGCTAGAGGCAAGACTGCTTCTACTATGCTTAAGAAAAATCTAACAGATAAAGCTACAAAAGATGCGTTAGATCTAGACATAAGAAAGAAAGCGTTGGATTTATATACTGCAAGTAAAGCTGGTAATAAACCAACAGCAACTAGCCTCGTTGGTCTCGTAGGCAAAGTGACTCCTGAATCTTTGGCTAAGTATGAAACATCTGGTAGACTTAGTGATCTAGTTTTAATTACAGATCAAAAAAGCAATAACGACTTGTTAAAAGATTTTACTGCTGAGTCAGTTGGAACATACGAAAAATCTGGTGAGTATGCAGATTTAATTCGTGTTGATGGAGGTAAGAATGGTGCTACTAAACAAATTGAGTTCCTTAAATTGTTTACCCCAGACAGCGTTAAACTGTACGAAAATGGAGATAGATTAGATCCAGGTGTGCTGGTTAGAAAACCTTCCTCAACAAACTCAAGTGATATAACAGAGTTAACAGCATTGTTAGAAGACCACACTGCTGAGAGTGTGCAAGCATTTAAAGAAAGTGGTTACGATTTTTCACTACTAAGGAAAAAAACTAATAATGGTTTAATTGGTGCAGCTGATGCTTTCGGAGATGACAGTGATGGACAAAGAATGTCAAACATTACGCAAATGATTGACAGTGGTTATATAGAAAGAGTTAGTCAAATGTCTGATAAAGAAAAAATAGATCAACTAAACACTTACGCAGGTCTGTACAAATCTACTACAGAAACTCAGATGATGAAAACAGGAAGTTTGGATACACTAAAACAACGCTTTCCGTTTGTTGCGACAACTCCTACAATGTTTGCTGAGTCCATAGGTTTAGATTTACAGGATCCAGAAATCGCAGCAATGGCAAAAACACCCATATTTTTATTGCCAACTGCTCCTGCTGAACTTTCCCGTAGTTACTTAGCTTTAGGTTCTTTACGAAACAAAATGGAAACTGTAGGTAAACTATTAGAATTTGCTCCTGAGAATTTAGTTGGAATTAAAGGTCAACTTCTTAACACAGACACAGCCAGAGCATTAGCTGACGCAACAGGATTGTTTAACATTCCTTCTGAAGTTAAGTTAGCAAATGTTATTTTAAGTGTTGCTGAGATAGATTTAATAGAAGCAATTATTAAAGAAGATAGATTCACCGAACAAGATAGAACAATGGTTAGGCAATTTATTCGAGGTGATAATTACAAAGATCAAGAAGAAGCTCTTCTCCGTTACAACGAAGTTATGGAAATAATCACTCGTGAAGAAGCTGTTATTAATAATCAGTTGGAAGGTAATTATCAACCAGTTAAGAGACCAGGAATAGAAGAAAGAACTTTAAGTAACAAAAAACGAATAGATGAATTACTTAAACTTTCTACAGGAACATAGTTTATGGATCCACTTGAAATAAAAACTTTAATTAATGATGAGCAATTTAATGCATACATGCAACTTGGTGCTGTTCAACAAAAAAAGTTTTTAGAATCTCTTGACTCAAACGAACTCATCAACATGGATCTTAGGTTAAACCAACAATTTAATGTTCCTGACGAAGAGTATTTAAAGTTTTTTGGTGAAGCTCGAAGAAATTATGAATCTAATGTCAGATATCCTACTGATCCAGCAGGGATGTCTATGTTTGATTTACCCCAAGCTGGATCAGGTGAAAATGCTTTGATGAATGAAATTTTTTCAGGAATGCGAGATGAAAATTTTGATTATGGTGGATTACCTAATGCTAAATTAAGGGCTGGTTTAAGTTTCATGGACACAGGTAAAGAAAAAGAATCTTATTTAACTCAAAATGTTGGACCAGAAGGTGTTGGTTGGACTATGGATAAATACGGTAGATACGCAGTTATGCCAGAGTTTCGTGAAAAGTTAGGGGGAACTCCTGGAGAAATGCCTCTTACTATAGACAATCCAGGAGTGTTTGAATCACAAGATTTTGCAGATTTAGCTGGTAGTTCACCTGAAATAGTGGCAACTATAGCAGCAAGTATTGCTAGTAGAAATCTTGGTTTATTCCCAGCATTTTTGGCAAGTAGTGGAGCAGGTGGAGCAGCAAAAAGTTTTGAAGAATTAACGGAAACAGCATTAGGTTATCAAGAACAAGATGTAGGCGAGATAGCTGGAGATGTCGTAAAAGAAGGTTTAATCAGTGGCGGTTCAGAAATAGGTGGTCGTATGCTTCTGGGCACAGCTAAAGCTATTTTTTCTCCTGGTGAAGTGCGTGTACCTACAGGTGAATTAAATCGATTTAATTTTAAAGAGTTTACATATCAACCGAAAATAGATGCAGCTGCAGGTCCAGGACAAAGACAAACATATGATTTAGTACAAGAACTTCTTGATGAAGGAGCTATTCCTGATGTGTATAAATCTACAAACAATAAACTTTTAGGAAGAACATCAGGTTTAATAGAAGAAGTGTTAGGTTACAACACTACTAAAAATGTCACTAATGTTAGGTATATGACTGATCGAATAAACGGATTCTTAACTGATCAAGGTCTTGAACCTTTTGAACCTTTTATGAGTAAAGTTTTTCCTAAATTAAATGAAGCTGAACTAGGTGCGATGATACAAGCTAAACGAGATGGAGTATTAACCGTAGCAGAAACTGCAGCAGAAAACTCTTTTAAAACATTAAGATCCGCAATAGACGAAGAAACAAGTAATCTTGCTAAAATTGCAGGAGAAGTTCCTGAGGAAATGGGTGAAAGGTTTAATACATCTATCGTAAATGCTTATCAAAATTTTAGAACAACTACTAATTCTTTGTACGATGAAGCAGACCAACTGTTGAAAGGTAGGGCGATTATACCAACGCAACCAATTAAAGCTGCAGCTGCAACTATTTTAGATGATTTACCAAAAGTCGGAGATAGAATTGCTTCAGGATTTAGTGATAGTACTGTAACCATGCTACAAGACATACTTAACACAACTTCTTATATTTCTGCTAATCATATGGCAAGATACAGAACTATGTTTACTCAAGGAGCATACGATCCAGACATGCTTAAAGGTTTTGATGTCGTTCAATTTAATTCTTTAAAAAAAGGTGCAAACGAGGCTTTTGAAATAGCTTCAGAAAACGGTGTCAAGGGTTTCAAGTATATTGATGCAAGTGGCAATACTGTTATAGGAACAAGAAATATTACAGACCCAGTAGAGTTGCAAAATATAAAACTAGGTTTAGAAAAACTCGACAATGCTAAAACTGTGTACAAAGATGGTATGGAACTTTTTGATAACAGACTAATAAGAAAATTATCAAAACAAGACAGTGTAGAACCAGATCAGATTTTAAATACTGTTATTTCAAAAAACTCACCAAAAAAATTAAACACATTTATTAATGCTACAGATAATCCTGCTGCTACAAAACAAATGTTACAGGCTGGACAGTATGATTCAATGGTGTTAAAAGCGACAAATGCCAAAGGTGAATTATCTTTTACTAGTATGTTAAATCAAATAAAAGAAATGGGCAGTACTTTTCCTGCTTTGTATGGTGAGTCAGCTCCAGTTATTAAAAAAGCACTAGAGAATCTAAACTCTGCTAGTTCTTATTTACCACTAAGAGACGTAAAGTCAATCACAAATGCCTTACTTCGTTCGTTAGAAGAGGGTAAACCTGGAGTATTCACTAAAGAAGTTACAGAATATGTAAATCAAGTAAAGAAGCGAAATGAATTTTTATCAAATAACTTTAACAAAAAAGTTGGTGATTTTGCTCCTGAAGAAGTAATGCCTTGGTTGATGTCTAAAACAAGCACTACTGATGACATAATAGCATTTAAAAATTTTTATGGTGCAGACTCTGCTGAGTATGTTGCTTTTAAACAAAACTATATGTCTAATATTCTTGACAGTATGTTCGTAACACAAAAAGAAAGTCCAGTTGCAGCATTTTTACAAGGTGACAGATTAGCTGCATTTTTACAAAAAGAAGGACAAGCTGTAAAAATAAAAGAAGTTTTTGGTAAAGAAACAGCAATAGCTTTAGAAAAATTTGCAGAAAAAGCTAGTTTCTTAACAACAGAATCATCACAAAAAGCTGGAGGTTTTGCTGCTGCTAATATAGGATTACATCCTATTGACAACATACCTGTTATAGTTAAATTAAAAGTTTTTGGCGGTATACTTGCAAGTCCTAAAACTCTTCGCCGATTGACTCAAATTATAGAAAACCCTACAGCAAGAGACACTGGGTTTACTGTTTTAAATTTAGGAACAGATGTAATTTCTTTAATCGAGAATGAAACAACAATTAGACCTGAGCACAAGAAAGAAATGTTATTAAAACTTAAGAACGGTGTGTTTAATCTTACTAACGAGAATGAATATATAGATAATACAGACGAGGAAAATGAATAATGGGATTTATGACTAAACTAGGTAGATTAAATTATGGAACTTCTAGTTCTGGTAGAACGGATTATCAGACTCCATCTACAGCAACAACAATGCCAACACAAACAGCTCCTGCTTATAATGAAGGTATACAAACCTTAGTAAATACCTATGCACCTCCAACAGATATATCTTCTCAAGTAGCAGCACAAAATGTACGTGCAGGTAATACTAATGCTGCTGCTCAAACTCTAGCTGAGCAACAAGCAGCAACTTATGCTAACATGTTTGCACCTAGAACAACTGAAGCTACACCAACTGAAGATACAACAGATGTTGGTACAGGTGGTGATGATACAAGTGGAACAGACACTAGTGGAACAGTTAATACTGGAACAACAAGTGCTGATGGTGGCGTGACTACAGGTGGTGTAGCTACAACAACAAACACAGGTCTTACTACACAAGATTTAATTGCTGATTATCTACAAAGTCAAGGTATTAGTATGGACAGTCTTAATAATCCAGCTATAGATTATTACAACATAGGTAATCCAGGAATGAATCCTGGAGGGTTTGATCCGTTTAACAACAACACTTTTTTTACACCGATGAACACTATTGATTTTTCATCACTACCTGATGGAACAACACCTCAAGGTTTTCGTCCTGTAGGTATAGCAACACTAGGGAAATAATTATGGCACTGACTAAAAAACAAGAAGAAACTATGGAAAAACATTCTAAACACCATAGTAAAGAACACATGAAATTAATGCGAAGTGAGATGAATAAAGGTAGAACTTTTAATCAAGCTCATAAAAAAGCAAAAGAGAAGGTAAGCTAATCATGGCAGAATGGCAAGGTAAAACTGTAACACTTAACTCACCAAGAGCAATACCGAAAGGTGCTGGAGGCTATGGTAAAAAACGAAAAGAAGTATTCGTAAAAGGCTGTAGCAGTGACGGTGGTCGAGTTAAACGAATAACATTTGGTGACAAAAAATTAGGTAAACATCCTGGTGACAAAAGCAGAAAGAAAAGTTATTGTGCTAGAAGTGGTGGTATCAGTGGTAAGACAGATAGATGTAGTGCTAACTATTGGGCACGAAGAGATTGGAATTGTTAAATAACTCCTTTACTTTTACAAATAAATAAACGAGAATAGATATTATGGATAGAGAAGCAACAAAACAAATGTATAATCAAGTCTTACAGCAGATACAAGCTGGTGACCCCATGGCTGCATACTCAATCTTTGAGCAAATGCCTTTCCCAGATCAGATGGCTATGTATGTTATGCCAGGAGTTGGTGATGCTATAGCTGCAGTCGAAGCTGGTGTTTATAATCAAAGATCAAAAGAAAATTTCGCACAAGGTAATATTGGTTCAGGTCTAATGGATGCTGGTATAGGTGGTCTTGCTTTGGCTTCGACTATTCCTCTTTTAGGTAAAGCAGCTGAAGTTGGAAACATGGGTCTTAAAGGTGCACGCTCAGGTTTTAATACTCTAAGAAGTAAGATGGGCGACGGTATGTCAGGTGGAGGTGGAGGACTGACACCTAAAGAACAACTCGATCGATTATTTCAAAAGAAAAAAGATTTAATAAGAAATTCTAATGAACGAGGAGAGTTTTTTCCTGATGAAGTTTATACAATAGATGCAGAAATAGAAAAAGTAATGGATATTATGGACAATCCAGCAGGTGCTGTAAGTAGAGGTGGATCAAAAATCGACGAGCTAAACGCAGAGAAAAAAGAGCTGATAAGAGATCACGAGGCTATGACTGAAAGAATGCCGAAAGATGAAGCTCGTAAATATTACCCTAATGATGAGATTGATGCAATAGATGAACAAATTTATGATCTTATGAGTGGAAGTAGAGGACAAAGTACAAGTAGAATATTTAGAAACGATGGTGGTGTAAGTGCAGCAGAAAAAGTTGATGGTGAAGTAGGTCGTTTAATAGACCAAGGTTTTGAAGGCGACAATTTTATGTACAACCAAGATTTCTCAGTTCCTGTTAAAATGCAAGCTAGAAACCGAAAAACTGGTGAGATGATAGAACTCGAAACTATTCCCTCACAAGATGGCAGTATCGGTGTGTCAATTACTAAACTAGATAATTCTGGAATGCAGGTTGAAACTGCAGCAACAAGAGATTCTTCTATGATGATGAAGATTCAACGAGAGCTCGAAACAGAAAACTTAACTCCTCAAACAAGAAAAAGACTAGAAATACAACTTAATTCTCTTCGTAGAATAAACAGATAATCATCATGGCTCAAGAAGTTAAACTCAAATTAGCTCAATAATCATCGTGTGTGCGTTCCTTGTTGTGAAATTATTAGGGTATAGTTACCTGTCGGGACTCTGTGCAACGATCAATATATGACCTATAACCAGTCTTTCCAGGTGTCTTCACCTAAAACTGTTTGAGCTAGATTTAACTTACTCCTGAGAGCTTTTACTATTTTCTCATCAACTGTTTCCTTACAAACGATGTCAATATATGTAACTTTATTCGTTTGACCAATCCTATGAGCTCTATCTTCTGATTGTAAGCGTTTCTCTAAATCGTAATTGTTAGAATAATAAACTACAGTGTTGGCAGCAGTCAAAGTAATACCATAACCACCTGTTTGTGTGTTCCCTATAAAAAATCTAAGAGGGTTTTGTTTATCCTGAAACTTTACGATTAACGATTCCCTATCTTCATCAGAAGTATCACCGTAATATGTACCCACGCTGTCATCACCGTATGCTTTGCGTATTACATCGTAGAGTTTAATAATATCGTGGCGATAGTTTGCCCAGATAATTACTTTCCCATCGGTTTCTTCTAGAATCTGCATCAGTTCATCCAGTCGATTGTTCTTTATATCTGTTACAACACCTTCATCGGTAGAAGCAAACCCACAGGATATTTGGTGTAACCGTATAATTTGTGTAATAACAGAAGAAGCAGAAACTGTGCCGATACTACTCAGCTCTGAGATAGCATACTTTTGTATCTCTTTATATATTTTCTTCTGCTCTGGCGAAAGTTCTATCTCTCGTTTGATATAAACTTTGTCAGGTAGATCTAGACAATCTTCTTTGAGTACACGGTAGCTAAACTTTTGCATTAGACCGTTTAGTTCTTCTAAATTTTGGAAACCTACAACTTGTTTAAAGCTCCTACCTCCTGCACTCCTGTCAACTAACAATGCATAACGATTCCTAAATGCATAGTAAGAGCTAAACCCTAGTAAAGCAGGATCTAGGAACTGGGATTGAGTGTACATATCTAACGGAGAGCGTGTGACAGGTGAACCAGTTAAGATTCTACGATAATAACAGTACTTACCTACCTTGAGAATATTTTTAGTTCGTTTAGCTGTTGGGTTCTTGATCGTTGTACTCTCGTCTACTGCCATTAATGTATCATGGTTAGCTATAAACTGCCATGCAAACTTAGCTCCCTTAACAGTACTGAAGGCTTCTACATTCATAACTAAAAACTTTAACTCAGATGAGTTTTTTATTAAGTCTTGTTTTTCTTTTAAGGCTTTAGTCGATTCATTCGGAGTCCACAGATATACATTCTTTTCTATATAGTCTGGTAAATGTATAGGTATTTCTCGTTTGACCCAATTACGATAGACTCCTTTAGGTGCCACAATGACTACAGCGTTTATTTTCTTTTTAGCGTATAGGTGTGAGATATTATCTATTAATACTTTAGATTTACCTGTACCCATTTCCATAAAATAAGCATACTCAGTTTTATCACAGCTTAGTTCGAGAGCTGTTAGTTGATGAGCATAGGGTTCTGTTTTAAATACAAACGCTTTTGTCATGCTGTTACCCACCACGATGGCTGTCGTGAAGGTATTTTATTCCATTGGGCGTAATGCTTTTCGTTAATAACATAATCACGATAGGCTTTTACTGTATCTTTACATTTATACTGGTCAGGCATAGCTTGAGGCATAACAGTTTTA
>Ga0209337_1003605_pt1 | contig 10905 bp, 18 predicted proteins | sample LinPmetageLP53_FD_184044 | JGI IMG/M metagenome (GOLD analysis project Ga0209337, IMG submission 184044) | Marine viral communities from the Pacific Ocean - LP-53 (SPAdes) (version 2) | ecosystem: Environmental > Aquatic > Marine > Oceanic | place: Pacific Ocean | collected 2010-02-08 | reverse complement strand
CAATGGAGTACTTAACAAAAATTGAAATGTTTGCTAAAAAGTTTGATGTTTTAGTTTTTGTTGTAGCACACCCTACTAAAATGTATAAAGACAAAGACGGCAAAATTGAAGAGCCTACAATGTACAGTATAAAAGGTGGTGGCGAATGGTATGATGCTAGTTATCATGGTTTGTTAGTTCATAGAGATTATGAAAACAAAACCGTTAAAGCTAAAGTACTTAAAGTTAAGTTTCAAAACCTTGGTGAGAATCAAGCTGAAGCACATTTTAAGTGGGAACCAAAGTCTGGTTGCTTTATACCACACGAGCCTATTAATATTGGCGACGATCCAATGCCTTGGGAATAAATGGCATGGGGTAAAAAGATAAGCATGGGTACATACGTGGCCTCAGAGTTAGATTTAAAAGCTTATAGATGGTGTATAAGAAATAAAATATATATTGCACCAAAAGCTATTAATGAAGCGATATGGTCTATTGTTATAACAAACAATGGCAGAACACATGAAGATCCTAGTCATTATATTAAAGGCTTGATATGGGAGAAGATTTACGAATATTATAAATACTATTATGAAAAACACATTTCACAACGCAGATGAAGCATATGAAGCTTTACTTGACGAGGTTGTTATAAACGGTATAGAGTTTGATGGCACGCAAGCTATATTTAATTGCGGCTTTTATATAGCAAACCCCGAAGACAACCACATTAAAAACAAACAGCGTAACTGGAGTTTAGAATATGCAGAAGCTGAATGGCAATGGTATTTGTCTGGTGATCCTAGCATTGATAAGCTTGGTGAACTGTATGGTAAAATACCACCAATATGGGAACGTATGGCAGACAGTGATCGTAAAGTGAATAGTAATTACGGTTACCAATGGAAACGTAAAGCTCAAATAGATTACGTCTGTGCAAAGCTTAAAACAAACCCCAACACGCGTCACGCAGCAATTAGTATATATGACGGCAAAGAATACGATAAATACAAGAAAGATACGCCTTGTACTTATGCAGTTCAGTTTACAATTATAAACGATGAACTGTGTATGTCCGTCTATATGCGTTCTAATGACATCTGGTACGGTTTCTGTAATGATCAGTATCAATTCTCATCATTGCAAAAAATGATTGCTTACAGGCTGAATTTAAAAATTGGTTGGTATTACCACCATGCGCACAACATGCATTTGTATAACGATAAACTTTAAAATTTATGTATTATTTATACCACATACCAGGTAAAAAGATCGGCGTTACACGTGATCTTAATACACGGGTTACCCTTATGCAAGGTTATAAGGAGAATGAGTATGAAGTTCTTGAACAGTCAGACGATATAGATTATATATCAGACCGTGAAATAGAACTTCAAAAGTCTTACGGCTATAAGGTCGATAGAAAACTATATAAACACTTATTTAATAAAATGAATATAAACGCAACACAACAAACCTCAACTTTCCCTTGTCCAGTCAATAAATTAAAAGGCAGGCTAGCGGATAACATAGGTCTTACTTGGCATACAGAATTTGGCCAGTTTAAAATTACTAAACGAAATATTCTGTGGATAATGGCTAACGTTAAAGAGTCAATGTATAACAATGAAAGATGTTATATATACAATAAAGCTTTTTACGAGGCTTTCTTTAATCCTCATCATACGCCTCAGACTGAATTAAAATACGATACTAGTGTAGATAAAGTGCCAGATCGTTTTGAGCTTATAAGAATATGGGCTAAAGACAGAGGTATTTATGATCAAGGTAATTCACACACGCAATATGTAAAGCTGATGGAAGAAGCTGGTGAACTAGCTGCTGCATTGCTTAACAATGATAAACCTGAAATACAAGATGCTATAGGTGATATGGTTGTAGTACTTACAAACCTAGCAGAGCTTGAAAACTTTGCAATCGAAGACTGCGTTGATTTAGCTTATGCTGAGATATGTAATAGAACTGGCATCATGCACAACGGTACATTTGTTAAAACAGGAATAACTGCTGACCAAGCTACTGATTTATTAAAAAAAACGTTATGAAGATAGATACTAAAGATGAAATAGTACTAGCAGTACTTAAGAAAATGGATCAACGCAGTATGATCGGTCAAAAAAAGTACGGAGCTACAATGATGCAAGAGATCGAAGGTCAAGAAAAAGATCTTAATCGTTTCTTAATTGATGTACAAGAAGAACTAATGGACGCTTTGCTATACATTGAAGCTGCTAAACGTTGCTTGACTGATGAGATCGAAGAGGCTATGATCAAACGTTTTGACATTGAAGAAATAGAAGTTCATGATGAAACGACCTTATAAACGTAAACGCAAACGCGGACCAGTACAGTCAAAGAAGGTATCATATGATGGTATTAACTTTGCTTCTGGTCTTGAGCGTTATATGTATATGGCTTTGAAAAATGCAAAGATCAAATCCAAATACGAAGGAGAGACTTTTGTTTTATTAGCTGGCTTTCATTTTGATAACGAAGTATATGAAAGATGCGCTAACGGCAAAGGTGATTACAAGAATAGAGGCTGCAAACGTATACTACCTATAAAATACACACCTGATTTTATTGGTGATGATTTTATAATTGAAACAAAAGGTAGAGCTAACGAATCATTTCCAATGCGTTGGAAGTTATTTAAAAGACTTGTTATGACACAGTTTCCTAACGTAACATTATTTAAACCACAAAATCAAAAAGAATGCGACGAGACAGTAAAGCTAATCCTTTCGATGCGAAAAGGATAGCTAGGCAAAAGTATGCTGAGCGTCAGATAGATAAGTGGTGTAACTGGAGTTGGGAAGCGCGAGGTAAAATAAAATATAAAGAACTAGTAGAAATACAAGATAAATATGGAATCAAATGTTATTGATTATGTTTTAGAAAAATATCCTAAGACATTTAAAAATAAAGAAATATTAGTAAAAGAAAATGATACATGTTATTTTGTATCAACAAACAAAGACGAATCACCTTTAATATTAAGTAAAAAGATATGAGTGAACAAAAGAAACAATGGAGCTTATCAATAGGTACTTATCCAGGCATATTATTTGGTATGAGATCATATGAAGAAGAAGGACAAACAACACACGTTTTTTATTTACCGCTAATTGATATAGCACTAGAAGTGTATAAGTAATGGGACTGTTTGATAAAAGAATACCGTATAAACCTTTTGAGTACCCAGAGTATTACACAGAAGGTTGGTTAAAGCAAGCTCAAGCATTTTGGTTGCATACTGAAATACCAATGAGCGGAGATGTTAAAGATTGGAACGAAAAATTAAATGATAAAGAAAAAAACTTGGTCGGTAACATTTTACTCGGCTTTGCACAGACGGAGTGCGCGGTATCGGATTATTGGACGCAGAAAGTAGTTGGTTGGTTTCCAAAGTACGAGATACAGCAAATGGCTATGATGTTTGGATCGCAAGAAACAATACACGCAGTAGCATACAGTTATTTAAATGAAACATTAGGATTAGAAGATTATGAAGCATTCTTACACGAACCGGCGACGGCTGAGAGATTTGATAATTTGGTTGCTTACGACGGTGATAACTCAATTGGTATTGGTAAAAGCTTGGCTGTATTTTCAGCCTTCGCTGAAGGAGTTAGTTTGTATAGTGCTTTTGCAGTCCTTTATAGTTTTCAGCTTCGCAATTTACTTAAAGGAATCGGACAACAAATGAAATGGTCTGTTCGCGATGAGAGCCTACACAGTAAAATGGGTTGCAAGCTTTTCCGCGATATGTGCAGAGAAAACAATCAATTACTGAATTTATGTCGAGAAGATATAGTAAAAGCTGCGGAAACAATGGTTGATCTTGAAACTAAGTATATTAACAAAATGTTTGAGATGGGTGATATAGAAGGTATATCATCAAATGATCTTGTACATTTTATAAAAAAGAGAGCAAATGAAAAACTTGTTGAACTGGGTTACATTGACCTTGGGAACTATTTCTCGTATGACAAAGGCGCAGCAGCTAATCTTGATTGGTTCTATCATCTTACCGGCGGGGTCACTCATACTGATTTTTTCGCAATTAGGCCAACGGATTATAGCAAAGCTGGCGAAGGGGAAGACTTCGAAGATATTTGGTAACATAACTAATAAAGATATAGAAAAAGACTTATATGAAGGGAAGTAAACAAAGCAGAACAGATCTGATAGAAAAAAAGACTCAAGCATTAATTGGTGTTGTACAGCAATTATTAGATGAGAATGCTTATTTAAAAGATTTATCTGTAGGCACGCTTGAGACCGTGAAGCTTATGCCAGGCTATGAAAAGGCAATAGAACAATTAAAAACTAAGCTAAAAGAAGATGGAGAGAAAAAGAAGATGGAAGTACAGGCTGATTAAAGCCTTACGCTATACTAATAAGCTCACGTCTTGGCAGAAGTTTGCGTCACGTGTTGGATACATGGGCGCAGGCTTTGTTATAGCAGGGCAATGGACAATTGAGCCTATGTTTTTTATTATAGGATTTATATGTGTGATAGTACAGACGTCATCACGTAAACAATGGAACTTAGTAGCTTTAAACGTTAACGGTTTAATAGCATGGATAATACACTTAATAAACGGAATATAAATGTGGAACAATGAATGGAAAAAAGGAGAAGATTACCCTAAGTGGGGTGATACAGATGTATACAAAAAAACTATATCAGGCGGTTACTTATTACAAGATGAAACACCTCGTGAAGCGTACATGCGAGTTGCTAAAACAGTTGCGCGTAGACTTTACAAACCTGAGATGGCCGGAACGTTCTTTGATTATATTTGGAATGGTTGGTTGTGTTTGGCTAGTCCTGTGTTATCAAATACAGGGACTGATCGCGGTTTACCTATATCTTGCTTTGGCATTGATGTTGCAGACTCGATTCAGGACATAGGGCAGAAAAACCTAGAGATGATGCTACTCGCTAAGCACGGCGGTGGAGTTGGTATCGGTATAAATCAAATAAGACCCGCTGGCGCTAAAATAACAGGTAATGGAACAAGTGATGGCGTTGTGCCGTTTTGTAAAATATACGACTCGACAATACTTGCCACTAATCAAGGATCTGTCAGACGAGGAGCTGCATCAGTTAATATCAATATTGATCACGCCGATTTCGATGAGTGGCTCGAAATACGTGAACCTAAAGGAGATGTCAACAGACAATCACTTAACATGCATCAGTGCGCTGTGGTCGGCGATAAGTTTATGCGACGAATTGAACAAGGAGATAGAGACGCTAGAAAACGTTGGGGAAAATTACTTCAAAAGCGTAAAGCTACTGGCGAACCTTACATCCTTTTTAAGGGGAATACAAATAAAAATAACCCAAAAGCCTACAAAGACAATGGCTTGAAAGTGCATATGACAAACATATGTTCAGAGATTACATTACACACAGACGAGAATCACAGCTTTGTATGTTGCTTGTCGTCATTAAACTTAGCTAAATATGATGAATGGAAAGGAAGTAACCTTATATACCACGCCACGTGGTTTCTTGATGGCGTTATGGAGGAGTTTATTCAAAGAGCAAAAGGACTTAGAGGTTTTGAAAATGCCATTCGTTCTGCTACAAAAGGACGAGCACTTGGGTTGGGTGTACTCGGATGGCACACGTATCTCCAAGAAAAGAGTATTCCTTTTGAAGGTCTTCTTGCTCAGTTTGAAACTAGGAAAATATTCTCTCAAATTAAAATCGAGTCTGAGCGCGCTAGTATGGATCTTGCTGAGGTTTATGGCGAACCTTTGTGGTGTGCTGGTAGTGGTTATCGTAATACTCACCTTAGGGCTATTGCTCCCACTGTTAGCAATTCAAAGCTTAGCGGAAACATTTCACCCGGAATAGAACCTTGGGCTGCAAATGTATTTACCGAGCAGTCTGCTAAAGGTACGTTTATACGTAAAAACCCTACACTTTTAAAATTACTTAGAAAACTTAAAATAAACAATAATGAAACTTGGGATAAAATACTGGCAGATGGTGGTAGTGTTCAAGGTCTATCTGAGCTTGACGGGGTTGTGGTTGGACCACACGATGTACCAGCTAAAGACGTTTTTAAAACGTTTAAAGAAATTAATCAACTCGAACTAGTAAATCAAGCTGGTATACGACAGCAGTATATAGATCAATCTGTTAGTTTAAATCTAGCATTTCCTAGTGTAGCTACACCTAAATGGATTAATCAAGTACATATGTCAGCATGGAAGAAAGGTATTAAAACCTTATACTATACTAGAACTGAATCAGTGCTTCGCGGTGATATAGCACAACAAGCTATGAGTGAAGATTGTATTGCCTGTGACGGATAAAAACAATGAAGGGGACCTCGTTTGAGATCCCCTTCGGTTACAGGAACTTTTGGGTATGGTACGCCCAGTTATCTTTGTTCCTTATTTTTTACAGACACACTTTGCTACTGGACAATCTTTAACATCTACAATCATTTTTGAAACTAACCAGTTCCATTTACACATTAGCTTACACCAGCAAGCTTGCATCCATAATCCTAATTTTACTAATAATTTTCCCATAATTTATTTATTTATACATTCTAGCTAGCTTTGAAGCTGCAACTCCATCTTTTTTTACACTACCACCCTTTCCTATTTCCATGGTGTAAGCATATTCTTTTAGAGATTTAATATCTTCAGGTTTTCTAGGAGCTACACTAGTCATAGTCTGTCCGTCGTCATCAGATATTTCAAATCCTTCTTCACTACGTTTAACATATTTGTCGTAAGCAGGCTTATGAAGTTTTTGAATTGAATCTTGATATGCTGCTTTCTTTTCAGGATCTATATTTAAAGGTGACTCTTCTTCCATTTTTAATGGATAATTTTTACCGTCTACATCAAAACTACTTTTGCCAGCAGCTTCTGCATCCATTTTTGCTTTAATAAAAGCGTTACCTTGTAAAGGAGTTAAGACACTTTTTTGCATAAAAGGTCCTGAAAATTTTGATGAACTCATGATTTTTTAGATTTATTTTTTTGACAAAAGTTTCTGGCTGCTTCTACGCTACCGAAACCCCACTTTTTTAGTGCCATTGCTTTTTTAGTTGGTTCGCCTTTAGCATCTTTCATTGCTCCAGCCATACCAGCAAACCTACAAGCAAATGACACTCTTCGCTTGTTGCTTCCTTTTGTAAGTCTTTTACCTAACTTCTTACCGGTTTCAGATGTATACTCTGACCGCATTTTTCTATTTTGTTTTTCGTAAGCTTTTTCTTTTATTTCTACAGGTGATTTCATATTAATATGTCCAAATTACATTTTGTGATTTATTTTTATCTACGTCTATATGTATAAACGTGCTAGCAACTCCTATACGATTAAAACCTACTTCTAATAAAGCTGTAAGCATTTCAAATCTATGCTTAGATGTAACACAGGCTACATCAATAGCTAAACCTTTTAAGTGAGATGATGAATCTACACCACCTACTTTTTTATTGTGATCTTTAGTTCTAAAACCACTATTAACTACAATAGGTTTGCCATATAAAGCTCGAGCTCTATCTATCATATCTAGAAGATCTTGATCCATATGTTTACCACTACCTAATTCATCAGGCGAATCAAACTCATCGTAGTTAAAGTATTTCACTTTTTGTTTTCTTTTTTAATGTTAATCCATTTAGAAATGGTATAACCTATAGTTATAAGTAATAATAATATTTTCAAACCGTCTTCTATATGTGTAAAGGTAGTAATACCTAGCGCACCCGCGTTCATAGCGTATAGCTTAATATCTGATAAAGTCATTTTATTCTCCACATTTTTTTGATGGATCATCAACTCGTCTCCAGTCTTCTTTTTCAAACCAGTCTCTAAGCGTAGCTCCTTTTTTGCGAGCACCTTTTACGTTTGTTGAAGATGATCGTTTATATTTACCTTTTGCGCCAGCTGATTTTTTAGAGTTAACTAGCTTCTGTCTCTCTTCTTTATTCATGCTGCTTATCTTAGAAGCAGGTAAACAAGTTTTAGTTGTACCACCTCCTTTTTGTTTAGTTAATGGTGAAGATTTTTTACAGCTACCTTTAGCGCCTTTTTTAGTACCTGGAACTCTTTCGTAACCATCCCAACAGTTTAGTGGTGATGTTCTTTTTTTCTCTGCACTAGCCAAACTAGGATCATTACCTTTGCCTCTACCTGACACAGCAGCAGTTCTATTACGCATCTTGTTCCAAGGCTTAGAGTGCATAACTGTAGCCCAACAGTGTTTAAAAGGTGTTCCTTGTTTATATGCCATTATTTTTTCTTTTTACCTCCGCCAAATTTACTTGGACCGCCAGCCTTAGTACAACGTACACCCCAACCAGAGGCATAAGCACTAGGCCAAACTTTAAATTTCTTTTTTGCAGCAGCCTTGCAAGGTCCACTTATTTTACCGTATAAAGGTGATCCCATATTTATACCAGAGTCATTATTTTCTCCTTCTTTTAGCTTTGTTACATAAAAACCTTTTTTATCTTTTTTTAATTTAGAATAATCTTGTACAGAAAACTGAGGAAACGTACTTGCGTCTCCTTCTATTTGCTCAAATTGATTTTCAAAATCTTCGTCACTTATATAATCATTTTCTTTTAACTTAAAATAAGTGGGTTTTGTTATTCTTACAGTATCTCTAGATACTTTTTTACTTCTTGGATCCGGCATCTTTCTTTTTATTTTGTAATTCAATTATTTTTTTAACTCTAGCATCTTCATAACGCAATGCTTTAATTTGTTTTTTGTCAAGACCTAAATCTAATAGCATTCGTACTTGATCAGCTGTGCTAGTATCTTTCTTCATGACATCGATCTCTTGTCTTTTAAGCTCAGCAGGCGTAGGTTCAACTGGTTTATCCCATCCACCATAATAAGGTAAGCCAACATCCCAAGTACTCCAACCACCAAACAAAATAACTTTTTGCCACATCTGCGATTGCTCACTCAATATACCTCTTATATTATTTGCTTTCTTTATAACACGATCAATAGGTATATTTGTTGCTGCAGTTATAATTTGAGCGCCTGCTAAATAAGCTGGGTTATCAAGACTAAAACCTTTTTGTTTCATTTCTTTCATATTCCAACTAAAGCTTTTTAAACCACCTACTATTTTTCTATACTTAGAACTAATAGCTGGTGAAAAACTTAAAGCTTCTATAGCTGCTTTCTCATACTCAGGTCTTTGTTTACCAGACTCTTCATATATTTTCATTAAAGTATTCTTAACAGCAACCATACCTGCGCCAGCAATACCCAAGCCTTTTAACTGAGAGTCAATCATACCGTTAGCAACTCTAGCTACTCTTTTTTCATCTTGCTTTTTCTTAGCTGCGCTTTTATCTTCGTCATCATCGTCATCACCAAAGCCTATAGCAAATAAAGCTTGTTGCATAGCATTGAATATTAAATTCTGTATAACCCCATAGTAAGCTATTCTAGACATTTTAACCTTTGGATCACCACGACCTGCAATTAAGTCTTGTATGTCACGCTTTTGTATTCTTACGTATTGCATGGGCGTGTTAGCCCAATTAAGTATAACACGACCAGCGGCTGACGCTTGCTGCATGCTAATTTTATCAGGTGAACTAGACTGCTGACTTTCTTCCGCTATTTGTCTAAAGTCTTGAAAAGCTTGCTCTTGAGCTAGCTTAGGATTCATGCCTTCTTTAATATACTTATTCATTCTATTTCTATAGAACGTAGCACCACCAGAAGCAATAGCAAAACTATCTGCGTAACGAGTAAGTACAAAACCTTTGCTAAGCAAATAAGATATAGCAGCATTAACTTTGTTTTTAGAGTCTTTTACTGCATCAGCTATTTCAGACTCACTTACATTTATTTTAAGACCATTACGTCTTTGCATTAAGTAGTCAGAGTTCATTAATGTCATAAAGTCTCCCCAAAACTGTTTTTGGTTTGCAAATGCTGCACCTGCCTTTATAATATTATTATCACCCCAATTTATAAAGTTTACAGCAGATATTGTTTGAAGCAGCGCAGATCTAGTATTTAAGAACATTACAGCACCAACAGAGTTATTGACCCAGTCTAAAACAGCGCTTGTTTGATCATTATAACCAAGCCTGTTTGTACCTGCTTTCATACGCTTTAAAGTATTCTCTAAAGCTTTACGCCAGCGAGTACCGTAAGCGGCTTCCATTTTATTTAAGTTTTCAGGTGAAAATATAATATCTACATTTTCCTGCCACTCTTGCAAATACTCTTTACGATTAACTTTATTAATACCACCAATTATATCTGTAGTTAGATTACCTGCTAACCAGTTTTTTCCAGGCTCAGGATATGGTTTACCTTTTTGTATTGATATTAATTGATCTGCAAAAGCTTGAAGTTTAACATCATCTTTTATGAACTTGTTGAGTTTTTTAGCATCTGCTTTTGAAAGTCCAGGTATAGACATGCCTTGCTGTGTCCACATATAAACTCTTAGCGCGTGTTGATAATTAAATTTACCCACACCTGTTTCTGTCTCAAGTGTTTTAGGTATACCTGGAAACTGCTCTTTCAATGCCATGAAGTCGTTAGCAGCGGCTATTTTAGCTTGAGTTATAGAATCTTCTGCTCTGCCATATGGATCAATAAGATTTGTTTTTAGAAACTCATACTGAGCTTCACCTTTTTTACCGTTACCTAATAGTCTATATAATAAACCTTTAAAGTCTTCGGCTGAAGAAGCCATTGTAAGCCAATCAAATCTACCTTTGTTTTTACCTACCGTTCTAGCTTTAGCAGCAGAAAAAGTTTTATATGATTCAATACCCGAAGAGTCTTCAATCATGTCATTGACTACAGTGTCAAATGTATCTCTTTTGCTAGCTCTAGCTTGTTGAACTTTAGACTTTACATCTAGCT
>Ga0209337_1003604_pt1 | contig 10905 bp, 10 predicted proteins | sample LinPmetageLP53_FD_184044 | JGI IMG/M metagenome (GOLD analysis project Ga0209337, IMG submission 184044) | Marine viral communities from the Pacific Ocean - LP-53 (SPAdes) (version 2) | ecosystem: Environmental > Aquatic > Marine > Oceanic | place: Pacific Ocean | collected 2010-02-08 | reverse complement strand
AAGTTTTTTCTAACTGTTCTCTTATAAATTGTATGTTAACTTTGTTAGTCATGTTTTGCTCTTGTGTTTTTTCTAATTTTTCTACAGTTTTATATATGTCTTCTATCAACATAAATTGTTCTTGGTCTGTTGGTTTTTGTTCTGATTTTTTTAGTAAGTCAGCTTGAAACAATTCTCTTGATGTCTCAAGACTTGTTAATCTAGATGTAACTTCTGTATATGCAAACACACCCATAGCTACTCCTGCTACAATAGCCAACATATTTTTAATTGGCATACTTATTGATGTGTCATTTGATATTTTCATTAGCACTCACACTTATTACAGGTACAAACTCCGTATTCATCTGCGTGAAGTTCTTCTGCACAATGACAATCATGTTTGCATTTTTTACACGATTTAGCCATTTTGTTTAAATAACCACTCCATGTACTTTTTCCATAAATCTTTAATTTTTTTAATCATTTTTTTTCTCCTCAATTTCGTAAAAGAAATTATCAGTGTCTTCTGTTTTCCATTGACCTGTATCTTCTACATTCCATTCACTTGTTTGTACCTTCCAATCAGGAATATTATCCTTAACTGTAAACGAAGGTAGGTCCCATATACATCTATTGTTTGGCTGAGCCGCATAGTTCCCATCATCGAGGGCTATGATGTGCGCACACTTATGTTCGTGCGGAATTTCCGAATGATCGGTATCTAGTATATTAGCATCTGGGTGAGCCCAGTCAATGGTAAAAAGGTATTTACCATGATGCCATTTCTTGTCTTTACCTATGTATTTGCCTGAAGCGGCGCTTAAAATATCCCAACAATTAACAGCAGGATGATAAGAAAAAGAATTCCAAAGTTGAAGTTCATCAAGTCTCTTAATGGGAACAGACTCCGGTTTAAAACCACGTTGAATAAAAGCCGAAATAGGGAGCCTATAGAAAACAGCGCCATTTTCCATAATAGCGTGAAAAAGTATACCACGTCCAGTAATACTTGATATACCGAATATAATACAATCTTCAACTTCTCCGTGATGTTTTTTACAATCATATAGATACTCTCTTTTTATTTGTGCATACGTTGCCGGTATGTTTGCATTTAAGTAAGCCATAATTATCCATAAATATCTCCCCAATTTTTTCCTGATTCATAATCTACTTTATTAGGGATTTCTAATTTAACAGCATTTTCCATAATCTCAACAATTTTTTTAGCTTGTTTATCAGATTCTACAGATATGTCTAATTCATCATGTATCTGTATGTGCGCTACAATGCCTTCCTTATATAAATCTAACATACATTTTTTTGTCATGTCTGCTGCAGATCCTTGAATTAATTTATTTAATGCTTTGTAAGTGTAAGCACGCTTAATGCCTGGCCCATGTTCCTGAACAGCTTGATCAAATGGTAATGCTTTGTGCATACCGAATTGATTGGGTTCCCATAAATGAAACCTACATAATCTGCCAAGTAAAGTTCTTATCTGTCCCCGTTGTTGTGCCCTGTTAGATACAGACTTCATTAATGATTTAACAAACGGAACTCTGTCGTGATAAATTTGAAATAATGATTCTGCTTTTTCTTTACTAACACCTAATTCTGCTTGTAATTTTGCTTTACCCATTCCGTAAAATAAACCTAAATTAATTGTTTTAGCATCTGATCTAGGTATATCTGCCATTTTAGCTACAATAGTATGAAAGTCTGCATCATCATTTTCATATGAATCTTTTACTGCAAACACACTTGTGTCTTGGTCTAGGGATGCATAATGAACTACAAGTCTTGGTTCTTGTTGACTGTAATCAAAACATCCCCACTCGCAACCTGATTCTGGTATAAAAAGGGATCGAATCATTGGACCTAAGTCCTTGTTACGAGCAGGAATTTGTTGTAAATTTGGATTAGAATAAGAAAATCTTCCTGTTACAGTGCCACCTTGATCAGATCTTAATTGATTAATATCTGCATGTATTCTACCCTTATGTTCATGTTTAATAATAGTGTCTATAAATGTTGTATGTGCCTTGTTTATTTCTCTAGCTTTTGCTATCTTCTTAACCAAAGGATGGTTATGTGTAGACAGAAAATTTTTAGTAAATGAAGGAGCCTGTGTTTTTTCAGTTCTTTCATATTCCAATGAAAGTTTGTCAAAAATTTTGGCAATACTTCTTGCTGCCCATATTTGACATTCTTCTCCTGTTTCTTTTTTTACTTCTAGCAATAATTGTTTTTCTTGTTCGCTTAATTTTTGTTTCAATTTATGAGCGGATTCGGTATCGACACGAACCCCTTTAAATTTCATATCAACTAAACATGGAAACAAATCTGTTTCTAAATCAAATATAGAAGTTATATCTTGAGTAGTTATTTCTTTTTGCATAACTTTCCACAAAGCTAAAGTCACTTCTGCATCTCGTTGTGCATAATTTCCTACATATAGTGCGGGTAATTTCCACATATCTGCTTTAGGATCTAGACCCCATTCTTTGGCAGCGTTAACTAATTCTGATTCATTCTTACCCTGACCAACGTAATCCCAACCTAAACTATTTAAATCAAATCTAAATCTATTTTCGTTTACTAATGACGCTGCAATCATAGTATCAAAAATTCTACCATTTATTTTAAACCCCATGGCTCTAATCCAACACACATCATACATTGCATTATGAAATATTTTATTTGCTGAACATTCGCAAACATCTTTAAACCATTTTAAAACTAAAGCTTTATCTAAATTACCACCACCTTCATGATCAAATGGAAAATAACCAGCATATCCATCTGTAGCAACTGCTATACCTACAACTTTTCCTCTACCAACAACAGCACCAGAACCTTTTGTTTTTAAGTCAGGGTCATATGTTTCTAAGTCAATGGCAATCTCATCAGCATGACGTAAATCTGGAAATTCTGTGGGTTTAACCCACTCTGTTTGCGCTTTAAATACGGGTGTTTTCATATTTTTTTAATTTTCTTTTTGCTATGTTTAAATGCATTGTTTTTAGATCTAATTTCTTTTTTAGTTCTTCTATAATTAATCTTAGTTGTAAGTTTCGATTGACTCCTATCTTCATAATCCCTTTCCTTTATCATTTCTAAATAATGTATTGCTTTTTCTATGTCTTGTTCTTTTCCTTTCGCTGCATGTCTGCATATATATTTTATAGCTGATCCTTCTGCAAAAGGCAAACGATTCTCATTTATAAATCTACTTGGTTGAATTTTCATGTCTTTGTAATGAGATCCTCCAACTTGTTTTTTGTACGCACTCATATTATAAACTCCTTCCGTTTATTATTATTTTTAATTAAAAATAAATTTTGCATTGATCTAGTTACAGCTACATACCAAACTCTGTACTCTTCATCTTTTTTAGATTTTGATTTGTTTGCTGCTTTTATTGTGTTTGCTGTTTCATTTAAAAATAAAACAACATTTGTTGCTTCCCCTCCTTTTGCGCTATGTATAGTTGATATTATTATTCTTGGTTTTTTGTCTACTTTTTCCTTATTAGATAACATAACCCTTAAGTAATCTATTTTATGTGATGGTTCGTTAGTAAATGCCTCATACCATTCTAATTTAAAATTTGGTTTATTATCTTTAATTCTCTCTAAAACTCTTTGCTCTATAATTTCAGGAACATGTTTGCCTTCTTTCATTTTATTCCAATTTTGAATATCTTCATATAAATTTTTACCCATGCTATTTTTTCCATCTACAGCTTTGTAAAATAAACCTTTTTGTTTTAACATTTTTGGTATTTCTTTTAAAAGAGTCTTAGTTCTTGCTAATATTAACCAACTTCCTTTTGACATATCTATATCTTCTATCCTAACAACCTCTAATATCTGTCCTTTTTCTTCTTTAGGAAAATATTTTTTATCTAATCTGTATTCTTCTAATCTATTTATTATGGATAACGCTGCTTTTTGTATTTCGCTAGGCACTCTTTTAGATTGTGTTAACGGTATTTCTATTGATTCCCATTTAATAAAAGATTTTACATCTGCACCGGCCCAACCAAATATTGCTTGATCATCATCTCCTGCAACATACATATCTGCATCATTATCTTTTTCTAATTTTTCTAACATATCCCATTGTATTTTGGAAAGATCCTGTGCTTCATCTACAAAGATAACATCTAATTTATTTGTAACAGTTCCCTTTTCTAAAAATTGTTCTAACATGTCTGTAAAATCTATAAGACCATATAATTTTTTATACGCAACTATTTCTACATCTATTGCTTCTAATTTATTTCTCTCTACCTTGCTTAAATGTTCGTTTAAATCAAATTGATGTAACGTATCTATTCTTTTTACTCTAGCTAAATTTATTAAATTTAAATATTCACTATTAGAACTAAAAATACCATTCCACGCATTTTTTTCATATGACGCATATTTTATTTGTATTCCAGAAGTTTCACCTATGGCTTTATAGTGTAACTCATCCATAACATTGTCTTCGCTTAAACCTAAATCATTAAATGCCAAAGAATGCAATGTTTGAAAGTATTTAATATCTTTTCTACTCAGGTCTTTATTTTTTTTTAAAAACCTATCTTGTGCTTCTTCCGAAGCTTTTCTTGTAAAAGCAAAATAACCTATACGATTTAAAGGTATGCCTTTTGCTAAATATTTATCTACTTGATCCAACAATGTTTTAGTTTTCCCTGTGCCGGGTGGTCCTATAACTTTATATCTCATTAGTAATTAGATTTTTTTCTCTCTACTGGTTTGTATTCTATTTTATCAATATGCAGTTGTTTTAACCTGCAAACTTTTTCTATTTTTTCTTCTACTCGTAAAGAACAATTAAATTCTACGTTAAATTTTTCTCTAAGTTTGTGACCTATTTTTTCTTTTGATATCTTCCAGTCGTTACCCAAATGAGAGATAAAGGATTGATACCTAAAATAATGATAGCCTTCTTCAGTTAAACAAGAACCCAATCGAATCTGTATTCTTGCTTTAGCTTGTGGTCCATTAACACAATAATTATACAACTCATTGCCTAGTATATCGTCTGTACTTGTACCTTCTGGTGGTTTTATATTTTCACAATTTTTTCTCCATTCAGTTAGTTTAACTCTATAATCTTTTGGTTTTAATGGTTCAAAATATATTCCTGTTTGTTCCCATATAAGATCTAATACCTTTTTTTGATTTGTCATGGTATCTACATTAGGTATAACCACGTCAATCTTATCATCATTAGGCATTACAACATTAAATCTATATTCAGGTATTTCATATTTTATTATTTGATAGTCTGTAATATCTGGAAAAGCATTTATGTCATCTGATTTAATACCAAAAGTTCTTGAATAACATATACTACGCATACATTTATCTTTTATAGGATCTTCATAACAAGTGTGACCGGCTGTTTCTTTAGTCCAGGAATTTATCTTAAGGTCTAATTTAGATTTATCCCAAGGGTTTTCTAAATAAGCATAGTTTGCTTTTGATACCTCATCTGGCCATTTATCTTTGTATTTCTTTTTAGCAAAGACCATGTAATTATACATAAATCTATCTCTACCATCATCTAATTTAGATTTTGAACATATAGCTAAACAAGGTGGACCATCATCAAACTCTGGGTTTGTTCCTAATAATATATTTTTGTGTGTTTCTTCTACCAAGGAATCTAATTTATTTTTATCTATTATAAATTGTTCCACATATTCTAAAAATTTTTCTAAGGATAATTTATTATTATCTTTATCTACTGCATACCTATGTGTTTCACCATTATTGTAGTAAGGTAAATTAATAAAATTTCCTGGTTTTATGTTTCCCTTGTCATCTTCCTTTAATTCTTTCTGTTTTGGAAAAATTTCTGTGCTAGGTTTTAAACCTAAAGGAAGCAAAAAAGATTTTAATGCTTCTATTAAATCAGGTGTAGGAATGGGTTCTTTTAAAAATAAATAACAATGCAGTCCACCGCTTTTTGACATAAGAGGAACTAAGGGTAATTTATATTGTGCAAATAATGCTAGGTATTTTTCAGTTTTAAATTCTGCGTAATTTTTAGGGTCTATGTCAATACATCCAAATTGTGCAGTTTTATTTAATTTACAGGGTTGTATGCCTATAGATATATTGCCTTTAATATGATTTTGATAGTCAATAGTAGTTATTGGTCTACCAGACCATTCGTAGTCAGGTTTTAATTTATTTTTTTCATAGTCTAGTGTAGCTTTGGACATATCGGCAATACCGAAATCTCCTTCATAACCAGAGAACAACTTTATAAATTTATCTACCATAATGATCCCTTAAATCAAAAATATGTTTATATTATGGGCGGTCTCAGTCTCCCTACACCGCCCACATTTCTCTCTCGAGAAACTAATAATTTGATTTTTCTACCTCAGGTGCAGCAGCTTTTGACTGTGCGCTTTTTAATGAGTTATGAAAATCACGGGCCATTTGATATATACCCGCATCATCTACTTTTCTTAACATAGCTATAGTATAACCATGCCAAGTAAAGCTACCTGAGTTTTCTACAGAATTTAATTTAAAAATTCTTGAAAACATAGGGGCTGATACAGACTTGCCAGTTTTAGGATCAGTTTCAAACTGATCTTCAATTAATGAGTTCCAACCTCTACTAACTTTTAATTGAGTAGATTTCATTGTCATCAATGCTTTTTCTGGTCTTTCACCGTTGATTATAACAAAATGATTTGCAGTTTTGATAATCTCGTTACCATTTTGTAACAAATCTTTGTTTTTATCGTTTTGAGTTGTATCTGCCATAACGCTAACACCCCTATCATTGCTGATTGGTCTACCTTCTCTTCTTTCAAAAGGTGCCCATTCAGGGTAAGTCATTTTGTAGAACACAGGAATAACTTCTATTCCTTTTTCTCCATTATACAGTTTTTTAGTAACTGTATTATAAAACATACCGGCTTCTGCTCCCTCTACATATTTTGCATGTTTCTTTTTTGTTTCATCAGAACCACTTTGTAGTAGTTTTAGAAAGGGTAATGCAAGATCGCTCTTGTCAATGTTCTCTAGACCCATTCCTGAATCTGCAACAAAGTCCATAGTTGCTAATGCATTACTTTTTTTTGTTGTCACGTCTCTTGTTTCTTCGCTCATGTTATTTGCTCCTTGTTATTTTTGTTTTGTTTCCCTTAAACAGGTTAAAATGTTCAGATGGCAGTTCTTCATTATTTTCAGAACGTTCTCTAAACAATGCTTTAAGTGTCATGGGTTCGACTTTCAACTTTTGGGTTGGTTCTAACCCATGACCTTTTGCAAGGTCTGCGTAATCGCTCGCCTTGTTGTCTTCGCCACGACCAAAGGAAACGGTGATCTCATTTTTAATAAGGTCACCCAGATCGTGATCTCGAAGCCAGTTAAAAGCGCCTTCCTTTTTATCTACAGGAATAGTTGCGCTATATATCTCTTTAATTTCTATTGCAGAACCATCAGCTAGTTTCATGGTTTTCATTTTAAGTGCATCCATAACTTCAGGAATAGCTACTTGTGAAAGTTTATCTGCTTTTTCTTTTTTTCTTTTTAAATGTTCTTCTGATGTAACTATCTCGTCTTCTAATTTTTGTAACTGTATTACTAAATCAGATAAGTGTTCTACACCTGTTAAATTATTAACATCTTGAGGTGCGTCCTCAATAAACATCTCTTGCAAGTTATTTTTCTCATTCATTTATTTCTCCTCTTTCATATAAGTTTATTTCTATTGGATAGTATCTTCTTTCTTGTTTATCCCACTTTAATAAATTGTACTTACCATTTGTAATATCACTTACAATAGAACAAGCTACACCAATTATTGCAGGGTCACCAGTTAATAATAAATAATCCTTAGGTCTATAATCCTTTAAACTTTTTCTTAATTTAATAATTAATGGCCCCGGTGAAAATATTATTTGAGATAATTCCGGTAATAAAAATTTAAAAGCACCGTATTGTGAGGCACCCATAATATTTATTTTTGGTCTACCATCTCTAGTACCTGCAATTTCTTGTACCACATATACAACAGACGTAGTCTCTTTAATATTCTTACTATTTATGCTTTCTGACATTGACAACAATATAAACTTTATGATAAAGATGTCAATAGAAAGTTTAGAAATAAAAATTATGGATTATAAATTTAAAACAAAACCTTATGCGCATCAAATAAAGGCTTTGGAAAAATCGTGGGATAAAAAAGTATTTGCATATTTTATGGAAATGGGAACCGGTAAATCAAAAGTTCTTATAGATAATATTTCTATGCTTTATGATAAAGGTAAAATTAACGGCGTTGTAATTGTAGCACCAAAAGGTGTATATAAAAATTGGCAAGAAAGTGAAATACCAACACATATGGCAGATCATGTCGAATATGAGTCCGTATTGTGGCAAGCTAATATTAATAAAAAACAAGAAACAGAATTAGCTAAATTATTTAAAACAGGACATGAGTTACATATTTTAATAGTAAATGTCGAAGCTTTATCCACTAAAAAAGGTGTTGATTTTGTTGCTAAGTTTATAAGTTGCCATGAGACCTTAATGGCTATTGATGAATCTACAACTATTAAAAATCCAGAAGCCAAAAGAACTAAAAGTATTTGTAGATTAGGTAGAATTACAAAATACAGAAGAATATTAACAGGATCACCAGTTACTAAATCACCTTTAGATTTATATAAACAATGTGAATTTTTAGATCCATTTTTATTAGATCATGGATCTTATTATAGTTTTAGAACTAGATATGCAATTATGAAAACTGCAAACTTTGGAGGTAGATCAGTTAATATAGTTGTAGGCTATAAAAATTTACCAGAATTATCTAATAAACTTTTAAGTTTTTCCTATCGAGTTCTAAAGGACGATTGCTTAGATTTACCACCTAAAACTTTTACAAAAAGAATAATACAGCTTACAGACGAACAAAAAAAATTATACACACAGATGAAACAAAATGCTTTGGCAATCATGAATAAAAAATTAAGTACAACAGCTACTGCCATGACACAACTTATGCGTTTACAACAAATAACTTGTGGTCACTTTACTTCTGATGATGGAACTGTGCAGCAAATAAAAAATAATCGTATTGTAGAACTTATGGACACTTTAGATGAGATACAAGGTAAGGTTGTAATATGGGCACATTGGAGGAACGATATAGCAACAATAGTAGAACACATAAAAAAAGAGTATGGGGATAAAGCATATGTAACTTATTATGGAGATACTTCTACAGACGATAGACAAAAAGCAATTAAACTAATGCAAGATCCAGAAAGTTCTGTAAGATTTATCATAGGTACACCACAAACAGGTGGTTATGGTATTACTCTTACTGGTGCTAGCACAATGATTTATTACTCTAATGGTTATGATTTAGAAAAAAGAATGCAGTCTGAAGCTAGAATAGATCGTATAGGTCAGAAAAAAGCTATGACATACATAGATATAATGTGTGAAGATACTGTTGATGAAAGAATTGTTAAAGCTTTACGTAAAAAAGTAAATATTGCTTCTCAAGTAATGAATGAAGAATTAAAAGCCTGGATTTAGTAGGACTAACGTATGGCGGCTACAGTTTTTCAAATAGCACTATAATAACACCACCCATACCTGCAATAACAGCACCCATAGATACTAATAGTATTCTCTCAACTCTAGTAATCTGATTTTCTAATTGGTGCATTTTATCGTGAGTCTGCTTTTGCATTATTCTGCAAAGTTTTTCGTGTGATTCTATTTTCTGTAATGCGTTATCTTTTGCCATACTTTTTCCTTTTTAATATATCATTAAGTCCAATAGTTTTCACTGCACCACCGTAAGCAAAAGAACCCATTTCATCTGATCCTCCTGGACCACTAGAACCTGGAGAACCGCTTCCACTATCACTATCGTTATCATTATCACTGCCACCATCATAATAAGTATATGTTGGTGCAGGTGCAGGTGCTGGTGCTGGTGCCGTGTAAGTTGGTTCTGGTTCTGGTGCATAATTTGTAGCTTCATCTTGTTCATCACTTCCTTCATAAGAGTAATCTGCTGCAGGTGTTGGAGATGAAGTAGCTCCTGTGTCACCTCCAGAATAAACATCATAGTCTCCTGTCTCTGCAAATTCTTGATCTGCTTGCTGTGAATCAAATGTTTGTTGTTCTCCTTGAGAATCATCATCAAAATCATATACAGCCGCAGTAATATTAGTTCTACTGGGATTAACGGTGTTAGCTAAGTTTTGTAACCTTTCAGTTGTTTCATCGTATATTCCGTTTCCAGTTCTTTGGGCTAGTCTAGATTCAATGGTTGCTTCTATTCCTTCACCAAAAGCAGACACAGTATTATATCCCTCCATAATTCCACCTGGTCCATATTCTTGTTCTATAATTTCTTTTTGTTCATCTGAGTATGAATCATATTCTAATTGAGATGGAGTATTTTTAACAATATCTGCAACTTTAGAAAGTCCAAGACCAATTAATCCTGTTACAGGATTAAGTCCTAGTAAACTAGACCCACCAGTAATAGCTCCCATAGAGCCACCTTTTACTAAACCATAAATATCATATATTTTTTTTCCGTGTTGAGCTATAAAATCTGCTGCACTAGATACTCCTTGTAAAACTGAATTATACGCATTAACTATCATAGGGTTTTCTGCGGCTTTCAAATCTTCTTCTCCATAAGGATCTAAACCTTGAACCATTGTTGAATCAGGATTTAAAGCTGGATCACCTATTTCATTTATATCAAAAATATCAGGTGCTCCTTGTATTGTACCTGTTTGATTTGATAATCCTGGTGCTACAGTTAAAGATCCTGTGTAAGGATCTCCTGAAGATATGTCTTCCATAAAAATATCATCTCCAGTTATTCCACTGTTATTAA
>Ga0209337_1003603_pt1 | contig 10905 bp, 15 predicted proteins | sample LinPmetageLP53_FD_184044 | JGI IMG/M metagenome (GOLD analysis project Ga0209337, IMG submission 184044) | Marine viral communities from the Pacific Ocean - LP-53 (SPAdes) (version 2) | ecosystem: Environmental > Aquatic > Marine > Oceanic | place: Pacific Ocean | collected 2010-02-08 | reverse complement strand
ACTTTCGTTGCAGTGATTATACCTCCTGATGCATCTAGTGAAATGTTAGAACCTACACTGAGGTCCCCGCTCATACTATCTCCAGTTACATTTACATATTTGCTGTCTCCTTCTGCAGCCGTTAGAATTTCATTCCAACTGCCATCATAGTAAACATATAGTTTATCATCTGTTGTGTTGAAGAACAGTTCACCTTCTTCACCTGAACCTGGTTTTGTAGGTCCTGAAGGCATTTCACCGGCACCTTTAGAGCCACTGCCGGCAATACGAATAATATTATCGTTAGAGTCTTTAATAAATAATGCGGGGTCTAGGCCATTGTAGTTAACGGCTAGTTCGCCGTATTCCATCTGCCCTGCTGCGGGTGTCTTTGCCGCGCTATCTACAAGAGCATTAGACCTTTTTAATTGAATTTTCATTTGCTAATAAGCGCACTATCTACAGTAATAACTGCTGTGTCTATTCTAACTAGTAAGCTCCACCATCTACCTCAGCAACGCTAATACCATCCGCTCCAACGGAAATTGAAGTCCCATCAGCAAGCACAGAAAACGTCTTAGTGCTATCGCCGCTTTGGTTTGCTGTTGCATTATTACCAGTTGATGTCAAGCCATTGCCTGCGTTAAAGTTAATTGCACCGTTATTGAGGTTTGCTTTATTGACGCTTATGCCGTCTGCTGCAACTGTGATTGTGTCATCAGCAGCTGCTACTAAAAAAGTCTTTGTTGTGCCTACAGATTGGTTAGCTGTAGCATTATCACCTGTTGATGTTAAACCGTTGCCTGCATCAAAATTAATTGCAGCATCATTGATTGGCTTGTCACTATCTATCCAATCATTGAGCCAAGTGGTATCAATAGATAGAAGCCGTGTTGTTGATGCGGTTTGGTTTGCACTCGCATTATCACCACTTGCAGTTATACCGTCGCCACCATTAATATTGATGGCACCGTTATTAGCACTATCAGCAGTTTTAGCTGATAGCTCTGCTAACGTTAATTTGTAGAATTTACTGTCTGTTGGATCTTGTACAACAAACAGGTCATTATCGCTTAATGCCATTAGGCTGTCCTTGAATCAAGTTGCATAAAGTCCATTGATGTTGCTACATTCTGAACTGCTCCAGGTGTAGTTACTACATCAATTGGCGTGTCGCCTTGGAATGAGTAATTAGCAGCGCCAGGATCTGATCCAATACTGTCAGTTACTGCAAGCCTTAAGGTATCAGGGCCTGCATTATCATTTGGGTTGACGCGCACATACAGTCTTCCAAACTTAGGGATTACCTCATTACTCATCAGTTTCGTTGGCTACTTCTATACCCATTGTAGTAAAAAACTCTGTCATAAACCCTTTGACGTTTTCTTCTGCAAGCCTTGCACATACGTTCTGATATTTCATTAGTGATTCCGCGCAACTTTTGAGGTTTTCTTTTAATGCTTCTACGTCAGTGCATTCGTCAATTTCCTTATTGATTACTCGAAGTCTTAATTCTTTCTCAAGTGATAGTTCAAAGTCTTCGGGTTTAAGCATTAGTTATTCTCCTTTTTGCCAGTTAATAGCGCAAGCGTTGTTGCTATCATAACGGCAAATGTTGCTTCATATCGTCTACCAATTTCTGGGCAACTTTTCAATCCTCCGTGATTAGCGCAGTAATAGACACCCATTACAAACACACCGGCTTGAAATGTGAATATGCCAGCGAGCATATACAGTAGGAACTTTTGTTTGTCCATACTTCTATTTTAAAGTAATTAAAATGCCCCACATTTGTGAGACTGTTGTTTAATCGTCAAACTCAATATCAAGTTCAGGAGACCCTGTAATTGCTGTGATTAAGTTTGATTTTAAGGATTCGTAGTCTGTAGAAAAAATTACTGCATTTAGAAGTGCTGTCTTCAGTGAGTTATCTTCCACACGGTCTGGATATATCCAATCACCACCGTGTTTGACATACAGACGTAGTGTTGAACTATCAAACCACAGGTCACCATTGAGGATTGGTTCAGTTGGAGCTACATCTCCGTAGTAGATTTTCTTTGAGCCGTGATCACCTGTTGTAGTTAATGCAGTGATATTACTCTTGATTGCTGTAATTTCAGTGTCGTGTTTTGCTAACTTCTCGCGAACATTTACTCTGTTCCTAAGCACTCGACCATTCGTTGTGTTTTGCAGGAATTCAGTTAGGTACAGATCAGTACAAGCAGCACCACTTTCTGCAATACTGAACACTTTGTTTCCGCTATGCACCCAGGCAAAGTCTTCGTGACTTGTGAAATTCCAAGCGTATTCCCAATACTGGTCTGTTGCACCGAACGTTGCAGTCAGATTATCATTTGAATAAGACTTAAGTTTTAGCAAGTCTTTGCTGTTATACCAAGAGCTTGATACATCAAATGCAGGCTGATTAATGTCTGACTTATTGATAACGAATTGTCCGTCAATGGTGCCACCACTTCTTGGAATAAAGTTAGCGGTAATGTCAGAGACGCTTGTATCAATATCAGATTGAGTGACAAATGTGCTGACATCAGGGATTTGTGCAATTGCTGCATTGAGTTGTGCAGGAGTTGCTTTTGCATCGATTGCGGTATTCAATGCCGCTACGTCAGTTGCAGCGTCAGCTTTTGTCTGATAGCTAGATAAGGTTGTCGTTGCAGCCTCAAGCGCATCTATTCTGCCGCTGGCAGTGGCTAAGTCAGTATTTACTGAAGCGGTCAATGCATATGGTGCAAGGTCATAGGTAGGCAGGTTATCTACCCTAATGTCCACTGCAGCAATGTCTTGAAGTAATTCAGTGAGTTTGTTGTCATCTATTCTGTCAAGTTGGTCCACCCTCGCAGTGAGTGATAGCACCTCAGTGTTACGGCTAATTCTTTGCTGCTCTACTGTATCTGCTAATGCTTGAATTGCAGGAGTGAAATCACTTGCTGGGTTAGCCAGCACCCATTCAGTCCCATCCCATACCTTCATTTGTAAGGCATTGGTGTCGTACCACAATTGACCATTCTGCGGTCCTGATGGTGCAGTAGCGTTTACTGTTATCTCTGGGATAAGTGCTACTGCCGCATCAACATCTACAAGTGCTTGATATACCCAAGCATTCATATCACACTGATTACTCAAGCCTGTCATATCAGTGGCTTGAATATAATTTGCGGTTGCATTGCTCATAACCATACACAGAGGTAGGGTTGCGGTTGTTTGACTTACATCTGTACCTACACCAAGTGGTGCCCAAACTCTTGTGTCACCTTCGCTGACTTCATCTGATGCTACCGCTGCACCGGATTCGCTTATCCAGCCTCCATTAAAAATATAAAGGACTTCTTCAATAGTGTGCCACCACAGCTGGCCTGGCACGACTGCATCTCCTGTTGGTGGCCTATCTAGAAGCACCGGTAAGCCATCGGCTCCGTTTGCTTGAACCCACTCATCGGTGTATGTAAATAACCTACCTTGACGGGTATCAAACCAGAGTTCGCCTGGCTTGTGTGCACCTGGTGTATAAATAGGATTAGCGGGGTCAGTATTGTCAATACTGTCACCTGGTGGCAATGAACCTGTAGATGAACCTGGCTTATCTTGTGCAAATGTTAAGTCTTGAATGGCTGCAATTATTCCAGCGTAATTTTCTGGATATGCTTTTACTAAGCTGTCGTTCTCGTCAATTGAATCTTGGAGTGCACGTATAACTCCGCCATAGCTTTCTGCTTTTGGTTTACTTTTAAAATATAGACCGACAGAAGGGTTCCAGGTCTGATGACCGTTTGAATTTTCCGATGGCATTCCTGAGTTAGATGTAGACACGCCGCACTTTCTATACTACTTTCTATTGTATCCTTTAGAAGTTATTGTTAAATAGAACATAAGCCGTTTCAGTATCACTTAGGTTCAAGCCTTGTGCTAATGCAAAGACTACTTCAAGAGACGTGATGCCGCCTCGTTTGTATGACGCGCTGAACTTTGCTACGATTGCGTCAATATCTTTTTCCAATTTCTCTTCAAATTTAAGTCTTGATTCAATTGATGGGTAGCTACTTGGTTCTTGTATCTTTATTTTTTCAATAAACATAGAAGCAATAGAATGCTTGCACATTTTAAAACTCATACGATGGTCTCTCGTCTCCCAACTTTCTGCTTTACCGGCCACTTGATTTAGCCCTAGTGCGTCGTAATCATATTTGCCTAGCACTGTAGGCAGGGGGTATCTTCGCTGTCGGTTAATCTTCCTTGTGCCATCATCTTGTGTCTCTTGTGGTGCAGCAAGGATGGCGTGTGAATGATTAGGGCAACTGCAGGCATAGATGACTGCCGGTTTCAGTGGTTGCCCCGATGTAAAGACTTCATCTTGCCAAGGGTCTACGTCAGTGTCTATTCGTTCCCAAGGCTTTTGTCCGAGTTTGTATTGATGATAGTCCTCACCATCGTATGTATCTAATGACCGTCTTGTGAAACTGTAGTCTGTAAATACTAGTGTGTTATCACCTTCATTTAGTGCAATCATTTTAAATTCAGTGATGGCTGGAATTGACGTCATCACCAGATTTTCACCAATTACTTCTACACCTTGAATAGTGAATGGAAGAATTGAAAAGTTTACACTTTTGATTTGATCCTTGACTACATCTGCAGTCAAATACTGCTTTCCATAAAAGCGCTGGTATATATCCTTTTTATACAAATAGGTGCCTTCTAACTCCAGCTCTGCTTGTGAGCTTTCAAATAATTTAGGTAGTGTTGAAATGTCATATAGGTTAGGAGGCAACGGTCCGCTGGCATCTAAAACTTCAATCTTCGTAGAGGGGATATAATCTTCTACCTCTACTGCAAAGTAATCTAAACTATCTACGAATTTTGCACTGTCTACTAAGTCAAGCTTTTTCTCAATAAAGAATTCTGGTACATACACTACTTCCCCTACTAAGTTTGAGTAATCATCTGACACTGAAGGATCTTTCCTTGCAATACTAGTTATCGGAACTGTTACTTTTATTTTGGTCAGTTCGCTAAATGATTTACCAATGTATATTGCTGGCTTGTCATTAGAGTTCAGCACATAGGTAAGCGATGCCTCTGTAACCTCGTCTGTAATCCTGTCACCAATCATTTCAAGCAGTAGCCTACTTTGTGCTCCTGGTGCACTTTTTACCCATACTTCCCGATTTGCTCGATTCGTTTTATATAGATATGGGTCGTTCTGTACTGCAGTTACAGTTCCTAGGTCTACTTCTGTCTCAACTGTACGCTTCATTACATAGTGATTATTACTATCACTTCCCTGTGTGGCAAATTTATATCCATCAAATACTACATCAATTTCATATGCAGTTCCTTGGTACAATTTTGACCGTATCTGCTCAACGTCATACTCCTCTGAAATATCGTTATAAGTCTCTAGTCTGTACCAAGCAGCCTTGTTGGCATACTCATAACCTTTTCGCCACTTAGTCCAATTACTGTCTAAGTCATACTTTTCAATGACCGAACGATGGACTGATGAGCCATAATTTCTGTTAGATGGATAATAACCTGCAGCACCTTTTCCTTTGCCTTTGTCTGTTCGTCCAAAGTCTTTGAAGGAGAAAGACTCTGCTTTACCAAAGCCATTCTGTTTCTTAGGCATACTTCTGTCCTAGAAGTGGGGGTCCGTTACTTACACCCCCTCGTGGTTTGGCAGGATATTTTTCAGGCTTAGTAGCACACCCTTCGCCCTGCTGATTCGCAGGTGGGAACCAAGCTTGTCCTGCCATACGCATTAGTAGAACCCGCCTTGAACTCCAATGATTGGAGCTGTAGTTGCATCATCATCTGAATCTGTCTGCACTACTGCAGCCCAGAGTGCCTTCCCTTTAGGAACGTATAGTGCTTGAAATTGCTGAATTCCGACAGTTGTATTTGCTCCAGGTACTGGTGCCAATACACTAGGAGCTTCGTCCCAGGTTGACTTGCTTGCACTGACGTCAGTACAACTAAATGTACCAACAAAGATACCCTGTGTTGGTCTTAAGTAATCAGATGCTGAGCTGATATACAGGTTCACTGCATATATAGAACCACGACTGTATGCATAGACTTGTTCAATGATGAAGCCATCAGACGTTGTGCCATCAACAAGCAGTTCTGCGTTGTTGGTGCCGCCAATTTCAATGCCGGATGTTGCGCTTACAAAGCGTGTTTTTAAATCCTTGACTACGTGTAATACGCGGTCAACGAGCATAGGTTGCTTATTAGTAGATGTTGATGCCATTATGCGTCACCTTTTGATTTGTTACGTCCACCAGACTTAGTGTTCGTGCCTTTAGCCAAACTTGCACTAATATCGGGTGAGCCATTTAGGCTTAAAAAGTTACCTGATTGTTGAGGTAAATTACCTGGGAATTGTGCTGGATTAGGATTCTGTGAATTCATTTCAGCTGGAGTGCCCATCATACCTAATGGACCTACTTTGTATGGAGGTGCCTCTTTATCACCATAGTGTTTCTGAGAAAATCTAGCGGCTTGTTGTGAATCGAACAATGGCCCCATCATTCTCATTGTTTCTTCATAAGGTTGCTGTACTTGTGACACATTGCTGTTAAGCCCTGCGCCATCAACCATATTTTGGTTACGACCGCTTGGAGGTGCAAATCCTACGCTTCCCATTTGTCCACCTATAGATGCAATTCCGCCATCCATATATGGATAGAGGTTTGAACCAGAAAGTGAACCACTCTGTGGCATTCCGTCGCCCATTGATCGTCCGACCATAGGACTATTCATCATATTGCCTTTACCTTGTGGCATCCCAGGCATAGGTTGTGCTGGAACCATTCCGGCTTCACTAGTGTTTGATTTAGAGACTGCAGTTGGGTCATCACCCGCCGCTTTGCGTCTTGCCAGTTTTTCTTTAGACATTTCAGATACCCATTACTTGTGAACGATTGTTTAGACCAGGATATTGGCCACCTTGTGCAATCATTTGCATTCTTGCTGCTGCTTCACCGTTAGAGATTTCAGGATCTACTTGAGGTGCAGTTGTCATTGAAGTTTGACCATCAAGATAACCCGTTGTATTAAGCGGGTCAGCAACGACTTGGTTGCCAGCAGCGTCATAACGTGGCTTAAAGATGCCAGTAGAACCGTCCATCATATCGCCAGAAGTTAGATTACTGTTTCCATACTGTGGGCTACGAGTTGCTTTACTCGCTGCACCGGCACCTTGTTGGTAGACCGATTGCATACCCCACATAAAGTCATTGCCAGCATCAGCTTGCGCTACAGCAGCACGCTTCTTGGATTCATAATCACTATCTCCACCTCGACCCATTGTTATTTTCTGAGTGGCCATAACTTTTTAACTATTTTCTAAATCTATTCTACAATTATCGCCAATGATAAGCAAAGAACATTCGACTTCCTACTGCAGTATCAGCAGGGCCAGGTACGGCCATAATGAATTCAGAGCCTGCACGGTCAAAGAGATAACGTCTGACGTCAGGTCTGCGGTAGTTAGGCACATATAAGGTCTCTGCTAGTCGGTCTACTTCACGCATATAAATTTCACGGAAGTATTCATCACCCTTCAGTGGATCTGAAGTCGCAATTGTACGTTGCACGTCACCAGCGATTTGTTCCAATCGGCTGAAGTTGGGTGAGCCACTGGCATCATCTGGGAAGTATTCACTGTTATCCCACGCTTTATCGCATCGTCGGATGTGATTGATGATTTGTTGATACCAGTATTCGTCTGGTACAAGAGCCATTGCTTCTTCTACTCGTGCTCTATCACCAGCAGGGATTTGTGACCCTGCATTGATGCCGAGGTGAAATCGGATTTTAGATTTACTTAGTTCGTCTAACTGCATCAGCCCAACAACCCTTGTTGTGAATAAGCGTCATTCAAGACCATTTCTAAACGGATTTCATCGTCACGAGTCATTCCGCCTTGAGCTTGAATTTTTGCCATCAAATTACCAGCAGGCCCTGCGTCACTCATTGCTTGCTGTTGAGCATACGCACCAAGGCCGCCTCCGATTAACATTCCCACTAGACCGCCTGCCATTCGTGCACCAGGCTTAATTGGGCTGTTTGTGCCACGCATATGGCCAATGCCTTTGCCTACAGCGTGGACTGGAGTGCCTAACAATCCACCAAGGGCTGCTCCTCCACCAGCACCTAGTGCTACTGCCTCGCCGAGGTTAGGCTGTGCTTCAGCCTCCTGTTGTGCCTGAGCTAGCAATATCTGTTCAATACTCGGATTCATTACTACGCCACACTATTAGTATCTTTATTTTAACTAATGAAGATTAAGTCCTCTTCAATGAGTTGATCCCAGTTCACACGAGGTATATTTTCTAGTTGCTTGAGGTTTGCAAAACGTTCACCCGACAGTGACATTCGTAGTTCAACAATTCGTTTAGCAGTTGCATATCCAACACCAGGCAGCCGCTTTGCGATCTGTTCTGCTGGTGCTGTATTCAAGTTAAGACGTAAATCTTCAATGGGTACAACAGTTCTTGGAAGCTCTTCTTCTGGCTCTAATGCAATTAGAGGTGCATCTACTTTTGCAAGACGCCCCTTCTGTCTGTCATAGGGCACGAGCTGTTCTAAAAGTACGTATGCAATAATGCCAGACGCATCTTTTACCATCGCAAATTCCTTATCGTGCTTATTGATGAACTCTACAAGCTTGCCAGTTCTCTGGTCTTGGAATAATTTACTCATCTGTGTTTATCTCACTTAGGTTTATTATAGGCACAAAAAAAGCGCCTCATTTGAGACGCTTGTTTTATAGCTGATTGTTATCAGTAGCCTTGGCCGGCTTCAACTCCATAAGGAATGTTGACGTCGTCGAGACTAGGAGCAGCATCAGGAAGGAAGTAGCAAACTTCAACCAGAAGTGCAGAAGGTGCTTCACGGCAAGCGCCTGCAGTTGGATTCTGCTTAGCGATTACACCGCCGCCGCTTACTGTCACTTGGACAGGAGTGGCAGAGCTCAGGTCACTTCCATCAAGGATGGAGGTGAAGGCTGACAGTTCACCAACGGGGGCGAAGAAGCCGTCTGCTTGTGCAGACATTGCAACTGCTGTAGGGGTTGTGATGCCTGCGGCAGAGACGCTAACGCCAGTGCCAACAACAGCTTCACGTACGCCAGGTGCGCTTACAGCGGTGCGGTATACAACAGCACCAGCAGGGATCACAAATGCGCGGTCCTTGCGTGGCTTGTCATCCTGACGCATATCAGGTGAAAGAACTTGCAGGTCATAAGTTGCTGCAGCAAGAACGCCATTAGCGTCGAGGTTTGAGTCATTATCGGGGTTGAGCACAAGTGCGCCAACGCCACGGAAGAACACAGCACCGGGGAGTGCAACAACACCTTGCTCGCGATATGCGTTCAAGTGAGTTACATAGTTACCGGGATAGATCTTGTTGTTAAACGGAGTCCGAGCATCCGAGTCAAACGAAAAAGTAGACATAGTTAGTTTCTCCTATCAATATACGAAAGAGTAACCAACCGTGATGAAATCGCGGTTAAGCGTTTCAAAACCGGCAAACAATGACCAGATCATAATGATGAAACGACTGAAGTCGTCGTTGTTATTCAACAGGATCTGAGCGTTGTTACCACCGATGCCCACACCGACAGCTTGAGGACCGAAGAATACAAGCTGACTTGCTGTGTAATCAGCAGCGCTTGAGTTCTCGTCAGTCACAACCAAGTTGTAGTTGGTTTCAGGCAGGTTGGTGGATTCGAACCAACGGACACCTTCAAACAGGAAGCCGGTAGGCATTACAGGTTGACCAGCAACAAAGCCGGCTTGGCCGTATGCGGGACCCATTCCTTGGAAGAAGTTTGCGTTAGGTGCCTGATTGGGGGCCATAGGATTGATCATCCCAGTGCCTGGATAGCGAGCGATTTCGCGGAAGTCACTGTTCTGACGCAAGTGCATCATTGCGGTGGGATCCACGATGCAACGGTAGTAGCCGTCTGCAAACGTAGGAACGTTGCGCTTACGCATATCCTTAACCACTTCCAGAAGGTCAGTGGTTACATCGAACTTGGCAGATTCGCCAGCTGCGTAGGTAACTCCAAGAGTACCGCCGGAGCCATCTTTCTCTTTACCACCGGGAAGGTAGTAGCCGCCTTGGTCTTTATCGGCTTTGCCACAAGCTTCTGCTTTCAGAAGTTCGTTAGCAAACACCCGGTCGCGCCAACGACGATAGTCGTCAAGCAGGGTAAGTGAGCCAATTGATTGGTGGAAAACGTTGAGGTTACCGGTGTCAAGCAGTAAGCGCTGAGCGGTAATCAAGGTTTCACGAGCCACCTTAAAGGTGGAAGGTTGAGTTGCGTCGCGGGTATCGGCTGGGCCGGTGTACTCACGAAGAGTAACCAACACTTTATCTTTGACGATGTTGCGAGCTGAAGCGGTTCCGAGGGTTTGGTCGGCGGTCCGCTCACGGGACTCCTTAGTGCCAGGCTTACCCCAGAAGCGGTAACGATCAAGTTGCACTGTTTGACCAGGCTGCTTGGAGAAATCGTGTACAACTACGGGCTCAACTGCCATCTCAATGATGTAGGCAGGATGAGGACGGTAAAGTTCTGCACCAAGAAGCTTCGGAAAATCATTGTCTATCCACATAGGATATTCAACTCCAAAACTAAAAAGGTTTATTGGTGACTTCGACGTGTCACATAGTTAGATAATAGTAATTATTGCTAGAATTATTTGTAGATACCCAAATATATTATGTATAACTTTGTTGATACACAAAAATGGATACCAGTACATACACTTCCTGGGTTTGAAGCTTGTATTGAATACTATGTGAATAAGGATGGTCAGATTAAAAGTACGAAAGGTAGAGTAGAGAGACTGCTTAAGCACAGAATATCTACGAACGGTTATCCAGCCGTTAATCTCA
>Ga0209337_1003602_pt1 | contig 10907 bp, 10 predicted proteins | sample LinPmetageLP53_FD_184044 | JGI IMG/M metagenome (GOLD analysis project Ga0209337, IMG submission 184044) | Marine viral communities from the Pacific Ocean - LP-53 (SPAdes) (version 2) | ecosystem: Environmental > Aquatic > Marine > Oceanic | place: Pacific Ocean | collected 2010-02-08 | reverse complement strand
TATTTTATAGGTATCAGTACCAAATGTAATACTTGCTTGAGCCGGTTGCATTAGAGAATCATAAAATGCTTTGGCTTCATCATTAGCAAACTTAGGCCCAAATAATTTCTCAATATCTCCACTTAGCCAATCTCTTATTTTACCATCAGCAGTAACTTCATGCCAAACAAAACCTGAATGAAGCCAGTCTGTTTCCATTGAAATCCAATTAGATAATTCATCTTCTATTTCTTCTTGTGTATCATCTTCTTTTATTTCTAATTCTTTAGCCGTTACTGAACCTATCATAAAATCCAAAGAAGCGGTGTCTTCTTCAGCATCTTCTTCTAATTTAGTGTCCCAGTCAACTTCTGTAATAACAAAGGTTCTTTCTTGTTGTTTAGCAATAACTCCACCAATATTTTCAAGACTATCCATAATAGACATTTTACAATTACCTTGTAGTTTTGAAATATCATCTAAGATAATATTTTCTTTACCAAAATCAAAACCCACATGGTCTTTATGGTTTTCCCACTTCATTAACTTAAATATTTCTTCACATCTTGGCTTATACCACTCTGCCTTCTTATAGGATTTCTTCATGCGAATTAACTCTAATAGTAAGTTAGCATTACCTTTCTTTAATCTAAAATGAGGCAAGCACTTAGTTAATAGTGCAGTAACATCTGCTTGAGAATAAAAATTAAGGCGGTTAACAGGGCGAGTATCTTGTGGAGATTTTTGGTCTAAGTGTAAACGCCCAAATCCTATGGATTTGTGCATTTCATTCATGAATGCCTTACCTCTTTCTCCTGTTGCTACTAGCCCTACCCTTGGATTCATATTGCGGTCAACGGTAATATAACCATCAGAATCAATAAAAGCCGCAGTATAAGCCCATACATTTTTCTTTAACATACTCGGTAACTTGTAGTAGTTTCCTTTCATAGAAACAATATCTAACTTGTTTATGCTTTTAGATATGGAATTACTGTTGGTCACTTTGGATAGGTCTGAAGGCATTCTTTCATGGATTCCTTTAGCATTTATACCCGGATTTTCACATACCATCTTTACAATAAAATCATTCTGTCTATCTTTTTTGGACTTGACTAAAGACTGATTAGATATTTTAGAAATACACTCTCTAAAATCTCTTTTTCCACTTCTCATTACCTTTGCTAATTTACTATAATCTTTACCATAAGCCATATTATTTTGTTCTATTTCGGCTTCCCAATATTTACATAAAGCATCGACTACTTCTCTTCGTGAATCAACTGATTTCATTTTGTTAAGTTTATGTAAATCTTTTTCATTATATCTCATTTTACTAAAAGGTATTTGATAATCATTTAGCCAAGTGATAGACTCTATACACTTTTGTAAATGGTCTGAATAAGCATCAATCATTGTGTCAATTGCTTTTGACATTTTGGTTCTATATTCTCCTTTTAATTTCCTACGAGAATTTCTCATTTTGTAAATCAAATCCGGAATGTTTTGGTCTTGCACAACATACTCAGGAGGAAAAGAAACGAAGTGCTTTTTTGCATCAGTAAAATTGATACCTCGGTCTTGAGAAAGTTTAGTTATCTCTTCATGTTCAGACATAACATAGGTATTGTTAGAAGTCTGTATTTCTGTACTTGTTAATTCTTCTTTTATTTCCTCAACGACACGATTTTCTTCCTCTTCAACTTCCCTAACTTTATCGGAGTAGTCGTCTAACTTTTCTGAGAGTTTAGCCATAAATATCACCTTAAAAATTAAGACCTATTGGATTGCTTCTAGGTCTTCCTATATCACCGTCAAATAATCCTAAATCATCGAGTAGTATGAAGTTATCTGTGGCTTGGTAAGTAGCCGCATTTGCTAAAGCAAGGCTCATTACCATGTCGTCGTGTGCGCCTATCCCTTCAAACTTTCCCCTCTCAGTAATAGCAAACATAGATAATTCTTCGACTAAAGCAGAAGTAACTCTTCGACTCTCTTCATTACCATAAGGAAAGTTCATCTTACTATTTTCTAAAGTCATTTGTAAGTTTAGAATAATCTCTTGCTTCTTTCTTCTTGTAGTATTAAAGTCATGAATGTTCAAATCAGCAACTTGTCTTAACTCTTGAGTAAAAGACTTAGCGAAAGTATTAGTCTCAAAAAGAATAGCCTCTGGCCTAAACAATTGTCCTATCAGTTTTACTTTCTGTATGTTCTCTCTAAACTGAACATTCTTAGACCTATCAATATAGACGATTGATTTATTTTCATCTTCATCCATTTCTATAACTGTAATAACATTATAGTCACCATCAGTTGAAATAGCAGGGTCAACACCTACGAAATACTTCATGCCTTCTCTTCTCATAGGCTTCAATACTAAGTCCTTATTCTTAGCACCATCTAAATATTCAGGATTAAATAAAGATGTACCTGTTGATATAGGTACACACATGTATTCTCTCGTAAACATCAATGAACCTACTTCTGCCTTCCTTGCCATTAGAGCATCATAATTCCAACGGGCTGGCCACAGTGGTTCATTAAGCGCATTCAAGCAGGGATAAGTATTGACAGTATAGGCAGGGTTTTCTTCTAACTGCTGGTAAATATCTGTATAACTAAACGGAGTACCTATGACTCTCAAGGAAGCAGTGTGGTGAAGGGTTGGTATCATGTCACCATAAAACCAATCAGTAACTTTCTGAATACCTGATATACTAAACTCTTTCAAAGGGTCGTCAATAATAATTTCTTGAGGGTGGAGTCCACGAATCTGTGAGCCTACGGAACGCTCTAAGATTTGATTACCATTAGTTAATGTAATGTTACCAATAGCCCAGCCCCTTGCAGGTTTGTATTTTTTTAACATAGGATGAGTAAACATCTTATCAATGTCTCTCATGTGAACAAGAGTCTGTTTTTGGTTAGAAGATATGTATAGCATTTGGTATGGGGGTTCTTCAAAAATTAATTTCCATACAACCCATGAGTGCATAAATACAGATTTACCGTGGTCACGACTACAAACAATAACAGTCCTTTGCGTACTATTCATTAGGTCATACCACTCACTGATATAAGAAGGAAAATCAAATCCTAATACATTTTGAAAAAAATATGGAAAGGAGTTTTTAGATAATTCCATATCCATATTATGTTCAAAATTAAATGGTTCCTCTTCCAAATTAATTACCATCCTCTATATCATATCTTTCAGTGCCGCCTCTAAGTAATTCTTCTAGTATGCCGGAGTAGGCTCTCTTTCTTCTTTTAGGTATTTTTCGACCCATCTTTAGATAATAGCGAATAGTCTCTTGGTTAATTTTACCTGCATTGGAATACTTAACATATTTTTTCTTTAATTTCTCAGTGTTAGGAAACACATCGGTCAAGACATTTTTGGCAAGTAATTTCCATTTCTCATCAGAGATACTAGCCTTTAATATCATATTCCATTTCATATGACTCACACCTTTAGAAGATTAAACCATGATTTAGTAACTGCACCATTATAAATTAATACATTATCTTCTCCATAAGCATCTATTTCTTTTTGGGCAACATCTCTAGGAATAGCATCAGGCAGATTATCCATATCAACTACTTCCCATCCTCTTCTTAAAAAGAAACTTTTCCAATAAGGCTCTAAATTATTAATGAAAGTAATTGCAGGTTTAGAACCAAACTTATTCATTTTTTTATCCACTAATCTTCCAGCAATCCCTTGCTCTTGATATTCAGGAATAACATAGGTTCCGGCACTTGCATAGAATGGGCCATTGGCCTCAATACCGCTATAACCCACAGGAACATTATCATTATCAAAAGCAACATAATAAATAGGACTTACAGAAGATAGTGAAGTTTTGATGGTAGGTCTAGTTCTTCTTGGTGTCTTTATGTATTCTTTATTGTTTTCAGACCAATAATCATTCCAAGTTCTAAGCATATTTTCTTCAGAATATAGAGTATCAGGAATAGTGATTGCCTTTATTACTATTCCCCAACTCATATTATTCACCTTGTAAATGCGCTTCTAGCGGCTGATTTAGGTAATTCATCTTTATGATAAAGCCTCACGCTTTTCTCATTATGAGGGTCTTCGCTCATTAGATTACCATTAGGCATCTTATGGGTTTTACCAGTCCATTCTTTACCATCTTTGGTGTAATGCTTTCTAGTAGGTGACTTACCTACCTCATCACTACCACTCATTATGTGAAAATCCTGTGCATCAATCACACCGTTATGATTACGGTCTAACTTCTTTTGTTTAGGGCTTAATTTTTTTGCTTTTACTATATCTTTCCAATTCATAATATCACGCACTTGATTTATTTCCGTGGCACTTCCACTTTCGGCGACTTAGATTATTTGGGCTATCGGGGTTTTTTCTCCAATTACCTTTGATATTATTTGACCTTGCACAGTAAGCATTCGCCTTTGTTTTATTATTAGGCTGAATCCTATCTTTACCATCCTTTGCTTTACCTGCTTGACCATAAGAAGTTCCTTCCTGTGAAACAAATCTTTTGCCCTTGTTAGGCTTCTTCTTTTTAGTAACTTTCTGCCAACTACTAGCATCAGGATAATCTTCATCACCTTCTTTAGCGGGCTGTTCTCCACGCTCTCTCTTAGCATGGATATTAGCCCAAAGACCTTTTTTCTTTAGAATTTCTTCCCACATAATATCACGCTCTAAAGTTAGCCTTAATCAAATAAACTTGGTCTGCACTTATGCCATGTTCCTTAGATATATTACTGTGAGAATCGTCAGACTTCACAATATTTTGTACTTCTAAATTACTTAAATCAACTCTTTCTTCTTGATACATTTTATTAATAAAATCATCAAAATCAGAATGAATATTCAAAAATCCATAAACTACTTTTTTACCTAACTGTCCTCTAATAATATCATGGGCCTTCAGCAATTTCTTCAATCTCTGAGGTAGGTCTTGTTGTTTCTGTGAAAAGAAATCTATAATTTTATCATATTGTACCTTTTTAGCATCATCTTGTGTTATGATTCCTTGATTAGCACTCAAATAGTTTCTTAAAAGAACCATCCAACGCCTTTGGCCAACGGTTTCACTATATGCCACGGCTCTTTCAAAAATAGTTTTATTACCTTTTCTTGGGAATTTTTTATCCATTCTTTTAATATCTTCTATTTCATTCATCAAAACATATATCATAAATCCTATTTCATTAGCAATCTCTTCTTCGTTTGCTTGACCAAAAATAGTAGTCATTCCTCTTACTGCTCTAGCACCTGCCACGAATATATTGTTATCTATTCTAATATTATCTTGTTCTCTCATTACCAAAAAATTAGCAATATCTTCTAAAGCAGTCAACTTAATTTCCTTTGCTGAACCTCTAGCAAGTTTTTCCCAAGACATTCCAAATACATTTTCTAATCCAATGTCTTTAGCCCAAGCATCAATACCCCGACTACCTACTCCATCCATAAATTCGGGTGAATTAACAACTACAAATCCCGTCTGTAATGGAGTAATAAAATAGTCCATAGCCTTCTCTAGTAAATCTTTAAGGCTTTCAGTTAATGCTTTATATTCCTCTTTAATATCAGCATAGCCCTTATCTGATGGCCTATTGCTGGTTCTTGCTAACTCCGGCCTATCTTTAGAAGCCGCCTCTCTCCAATCAACTACTGTTCCTTTAGGTTGTCCTTTAGTGGTTCTATTAGAAACATGGAAAGCAAATGAATCTGAGGCTTCGGTAACAGTATATTTATCCCCAACCTCTTTACCTTCAGGAACATTATCTTCGGTATATTTGTAACTAACTTCTTCGGTTTCTTGCCTCAATACTTCATATAACTCATTAAAGAAATCTTTTATGGTACTTCCTATACCTCTTTCGATTGGGCTTCCTGTAATAACTCCTTTAACAGAACTAACTCCCATTATTTTTTTGAATGTTGAGTCACCCATAACTGAATAAGGTAAGGCATATTTATCAACTTCATCTTTACTTAATATAACCGTATCGTCAACTTCATCAGCCCATTCATTCAACTTATGCTGAAAGGTTAGCGGAACAGTTTTTTCCCCTGATTGAATATCTTCTAATTCCTCATAAATATAGGATTCTATTTCTTTTAGTGAGTTTTTAGTTAAACCTATTAATTTAGTATCTCTTTCCAATTCCCATTTTAATAGAGGGTCGATTGATTCTAAGAAATCTTCCATGTCGTCGCCTATTTCCTGACTTTCTGAATCTTTATACTTTAGGTCAGCCATTGTTGCGCCTTCATCTTGACCGCCAGTAACACCAGAGTCTTCATAATCTTCGTATATAGCCATCAGAGAACCTTCACCTACTTGCTGTTCCATTACTTCTCGCCCAGAGCCTTCTTCTGCTTCTTGTTGAGATTCCTGTTCCAATTCTTCTGCCGACCTATCAGAATCTCTTTGCTCAAGACCGCCTCTTACATTTAATTCAGAAATATCTTCTAATAAATCATTAATTACCATCCATTGTCCTACCATATTAAAAAATCTATCTAATGGCCCATAATGTTTAGAATTAACAATATCAAAATCACCAATGTATTCTAAATCCACATTCTCGTATCTCTTAAAAAATGCAGATAACTTCAAAGCAACTTTGCCGGGAATTTTTTCTGCCGCAGATACTTCTTTAGCAAACTTTTCAAAGGCTTCTCTAAATGGAGTATATTTTGAGGCAGTTTTATCCCAATGTTCGTATATCATCTTTCTATATTCTGTTTTAGTTACATCTATTGCACCATAAACAAAATCAAAATCAAGAGGGGCTAAACCTGTATTCTTAGAACGGTATCTGCCGGTTCTTGTTTTATCCCTCTCTTTGGCTTCTCCAAAGTCATCCTTTTCTTCTTTAATATAATTACGAATGGCTTTTAGATTAGAAAGAATATTATCATAAGGAGGTTCAGTTAAATTATTATCTTCTATTACCTGTATTGGTCTATCAAAATCAGAAGCCTTGAGTTGATTTATATTTCTTACACTGAATTTATTATCTTTTAACTGAACAGTAGTCTGCAATTGTCTTGAGGTAAATAATTCACCTCTTAGATTTTCCACCTTAAAGGTATTAAATAATCTAGCCAACTCACCCATACTAGAACCATCAGTTTTATCTTCTGATTGATTGATACGGTTTCTTAATTCACGACTAAACTTATTACTAAGGTCGTTTATTTCTTCTGTTGAATAGGTATTGTTTCTAAGATGCTTGATAAAGTCTTCTCTCTCTTTTCTTAGACCTAGAGACTGTTGCCTACCTTCTAATCGAGAAAGGTCATTTATTTTATTCTGGGAAATATCATAATCTATTTCATCTATAATCTTAACCATCATACCACCTCAATTAAATTACTTTTATCAAAAACTCTTAGAATATTAGATACATGTGCCTTATCATATTTATACGGGAAATTAACAAGATGCTGTAATTGATTCTGGAAGGCAAGTTGAATTAATTCTTTCATTTTATTCAAAAAGGATGGCATCTTACGGTCTAATTCCTGAGCAATTTTTCTCATCTTATCCTCGTCATCCACACTTCCGTCAATCTCTCTATAAGCGATACCTATAAAATCCTTATCTTCAGGATAAAACCTAGCCAGCATTTCAAGGAAACCAATTGCAGTCTCGTTATTCAATACTGCTAATTTATTGTAGGAAGACTCCACTTCCTCAGATAGACTATCCAATCCGCCACTATCTTTCTTATCTTTGGCCATAGAAACTAGCATTTCTGGATAGTTAGTAACTACATTAGAAGTGCTTCTAAGTTTATCTAACTCCGCAGAATATTTTTCCTTTGAGTCTTCATAATCTTCGTATCTTTTGAGATTAGCCTTTTTCTGAGCAATAGTCTTAGTGGTCGCCTCTTTTCTTGCACTACTTATGTTACCTTTCAACTTCTCTTCTAATACTTCTATCTCTTTCTTCTTTTTATCCAGAATCTCACTATCAAGACTTACTTTAACTTCTTTCTTCTGTCTAAGAGTTAGTTTATCTTGAACCTCTTTGACCAACTTTGCGGGATTAAAATACTTAGGTTCTTCATATTCTGTAATACCAACTATTTTGTCGGGTTCATTCTCATCATATCTAAACTCTTTACCCCAAGTCACTTTAATTTGAGCATATTCAGAATCTCTAATTCTTCTAGCAGAATCCACCTGACCATCGCTATTCATATAGGCTTCATCAACTAACATTTCGTTAGACAAGGGAGAAGCATACCATTCTATATCCAATTTACCTTCTTTGGTATCATAATCATTTTCTTTCCAAAATTCCTTTAGTGAAAGTGCTTCTGCTTTAGTCCAGCCTTCTTCAAGTTTATCTAAACTCTTGGTTCTTAATTCGCTAGTCACTTTTCTTACTTCTCCTTGTCTTGTATCGCTATTTTTAATATTATTTTTAATTTGTTTTCTAGCAGATTCAGGATTTGACATATTAATCAGTTTACCTTTACTTGTCTTACCATAATCTTCTAAAGGAATACCATATCTAAAACTATTAGATAGGTTGCCGTGTTTTTTATCAAGAGAATCAAAAATATCATTTATAATTAACTGTTCTGCTCTATCTTCCGACATAAATTCTGTCTGCCTTGCCATCTTAAAGTAAGTATTAAACCAACTGGGGCCGCTTGTTGAATGATATAAAATAGCAGAGCCATAGGGATTAAAAACCAATCTTTTTCTATTACCACTTGCTCTTTCTAAGAATAAAATCTGTGGGAAGTAAATATTACTTCCTTGTGTAGTAGCAAACTCTTGACTAGATGCTTGATTATAGTTTTCCTTATCAGGAGATACTCCAAAAAGCCAAGTAGGAACCATTTGTGTAGGAGATTTAGGGATTCTTTCATAATTACTAATATATGTTTTAATAGAATCTCTAGTAAAGGGTATATGACTACCACTTACTGTATATTTTACACCGAAGTAAATGTCTCTTAGTGCTTGGCTTTTCACATCATTTATGGACTTAACTTTTCCTTTGAAAACCCTCTCAAAAGACAACTCTCCCATCAATTCTCTAATTTTTTTCTTTTTTGCTAGTGATTCTTTAGCACCTTCTTTAATTTCTTCAACTACTTCATCAGTTTCTTTGGCTTTAATGTGTTTTATTTCCCAAGTGTACTTATTTTTCTTAGTAAACTTAATCGGGTTTATTAATTTTAGATAATCACCAATAGTATTTACATTATTAAGCACAATCATACCATCTTTGTATTGAGAACCTAATAATTGAGCCAATTCTTCTGCTTTTGCATTCTTTTCAGTAGGAAGATTGTTAAAAAGTAAGAAACTCTTCTTAGTTTGTGAGTCAATCATCTCTTGAGCCTGAATAATGGCTTTTGCTTGAGGATATTCTTTATCAGAGTCTTTACCTTTAGGCATTATCTCTTTCAATTGTTCAACTAATGGCTTCTTTTCTTTATATTTAGCAGAAACAATTTCATTTACCAGTCTTTTTATTTCTTTAGCGTTGTCAGGAGTCTCTTGACCTGTCTGTTTTGGTAGCATTTCAGAAATTTTATCTAAATTGGCTTTGATTTGTGCTAAATCTAAGTCATTTTCTGGCATTCTGCTATACTGTTCAATTAATCCTTGGATTTTAGCGTCGTCGGACTTCAGTGCATTTATTCTTCTCTTCAAAGTTTGTAATTCACTATCACTTTGGCCACCACTTTCAATCATATCCATCAATTCTTTCGTATTTTCGCTGGAAAGTATGTCAAAAATTAATAACTGTTCATCATCAGGAAACATTCCGAAGGGTTTTTTGAGAATACTTTGCCAATTCATTGTAATTCCTCCTGTATTTATTCAATATTAAAATACTCTCTCATAGCATCCTTAAGTTCTTTCATAACACTTTCCAAAGCAACCTTTCTTACATCATTAGTTGCCCATGTTAGAGTATCATATTCCTTTTCGTGCATCATATTAAATATACGAGGAACTATTTCTTTACCAAAGCCTTGAGCATATTCTCTAGCGGTATCTCCATTTGAAACTACAACATCATTTAAGTCTTTTAATTCTTCTTTTGTATAAGTTCTATTATTTGGATTTACTGAACCTACCGATGCGTGTTCGTCTTCTTTTAATATATCTTCCCAACTCATTGTAATCTCTCCTTATTAAAATCTGCGTCTGTGTGGGCTTGGCTGTTCCATTATTTTCGTACCTAAATATTTTCCATCTTTTGTAAATTGTTTTTCAATAATTGTTATTTTAGTTGATTGGGTAGGAACAGAATCTAAGTGTTTACTTAATTCAGGAAACTTAAACGGGCCAATAGTTTTAGTTTCTCCATTAAAAGTATATTCAACCCATATATTATTATTACTTCTGTCTTCTTTTAATATATTTTCCCAACTCATTGTAATCTCTCCTTTACCGCATTACATTTTCTGTTTCGCCAATTATGTAATCTAATTGTATCAAATCAAGTAACTCATTCCTTAAATTTTGATTTACTTTTTGTGATAAACTATAAAAATATTTCATATCTTGTTTTATCTTTTTAATAAGATTTAACTGTTCATCATAAGTATCATACATTTTATCAACTTCTCCTTTGGAAGATTCTTGTAATATAGTCATTTCTTCTAAGTCTGCTTCATTAAGTTCAGACCCCAATAGTTCGTTTATTTGTTTTTTTCTTATTATTTCTAATGCTATTAAACTACTTCTAATTTCTCGTTCCTCTTCTATTAAATCTTCAATATAATCTTCTGCATTTTTCAATATCTCTTGCCAACTCATTGTAATCTCTCCTGCATTTAAGCCATTAACTTCCTTAATTCATTAATAAAGTTCTGAATATACTTTGCTCTTTCGGGGTCATCTTCCTTAACACTATTCATAACGATTTCATTTT
>Ga0209337_1003601_pt1 | contig 10909 bp, 4 predicted proteins | sample LinPmetageLP53_FD_184044 | JGI IMG/M metagenome (GOLD analysis project Ga0209337, IMG submission 184044) | Marine viral communities from the Pacific Ocean - LP-53 (SPAdes) (version 2) | ecosystem: Environmental > Aquatic > Marine > Oceanic | place: Pacific Ocean | collected 2010-02-08 | reverse complement strand
CAACTGTGGTGATATATGCAACTGGTTCGTCAGTTGCTTGGTTTTTAACTTGAATTCTCGAGCCGCTCAAGTAAGTTGGGTTCGAAGAGTAGTTGAACTCATTGTGATTTACACGACAAAAGTAAACAGTTGAGTTTAGTTCGGTTGTGTTGTTGAATTGCATATTGTACACTCTGTGTCGAAATGCATCCGATATCTGATCAATCGTTGAACCAGTCATTAGTTCGTCAATGTGAGCCAGGTTTGTCGGATCCATATCAACCCCAGGGGTTTTCAATTGAGCTCCAAAGATGGAACCAGTCAAGACCACAATTCCGGCTTGGTAAAAAATCAATCCTGCATTCCAATACTTAACGCCGCCGATTGATGATGTGTGCGTGTTCGTTGCTGCTAAGTTTAAGAAATCAGTACCAGCTGAAGCTGTAGCGTATAGGATACCATAATCACCGGCGGGTGAATTTACTCTGTATTCATTTGAAGCGCTAACATCAGAAATTGTAATTAAACTATTCATTGCTGAGCCATAGCCAGAATTGATTCCAAGAGTCAACTCGAAAGTCTCTTTCTTAATCTCATCTTTCGTTAGTAATCTCGAGAAAGGCATAACAATTACTTCTTGCATCTTTGCGCCGCCCGCTAAGAGATCGCCGTCTTCATCAAACTTTTGAATAGATCCGGTTGCATCGTAACCCATTAGAACTTGGGCCATTTGATTGTAGATGTTGCGCTTCTTTGTAAATTGCGTATCAGTGGAAGCTAAGGGCCCATCAGGATGCAATCCAGCTGTAAGATCAAAAATGTGATTCGCTGAGGAGCTAAGGTATGGATAATCATAGACAGACTCGAACATTCCGTGTGAGTATGTTTTGATGTTGTTTGTACCATATGTCCCACTAACAATCGCGCCGGTTAAAGGGATTGCTTCATGAAGAAGTGTTCTAGTATTTACTGTATCATTTTCGTTTAATGGTTTGAAAGTCATTTGTTTTCCCTTGTTATTCTATAATCTCAAAAATCTTACTGGGATGTCCATCATGACTCCCGTTTTGACGCCAACGACTCTGATATTAGAATCAATAAATAGAGTAACAGCGGAGTCTGCTGGTGTCTGTGTGGGCATTGTTACAGTTCCGCCCAACTGTTCAAACAAATACGAACTTGTATTTAAGTCCATTGAGGATTGTAGTCTGAATTCTAATCGAGTTCCGCGTGGCCCTTGGATTACTTCAGAAGCACTCACTGTATCGTCAGTAATATCTGTTATAAAAGTGTCGCCAAGGTCAACGGTGTAGTATGCGATGTTATCATCGTCTAAATAATCAAATGCAGCAAGTGTTCCTTGGGAATCTACTAGCTTGCAAAGTCTATTGTCCATTTGTATTGAGTAACTTGTTTCTTTTAATTCATCATCTAGGCGTCGTTTGGGAGAAATTTCAGTTGTATCTAAACCCTCGTCGACTTTGATGATCGTACCAACTAAAGATTCACCAAATAAAAATCCTTCGCGGATTGATCCATCTGCGTTTCTTCCAATGCCGGTCAATGATGTACTCGAGCCTGAATTGTCTTCGGTTTCTGCATTGACTGGTATCATGTATGCTCCATTTGAAGCTCGTTTGTTAATGCTTACTCTCTCGTTCAACCTAAGCACAGGTAAGAATAGTAATTCCATGTTGGTGTAAGTTTGAAGACGAGTTTTCATAGTTGACCCGTTATTCGTGAAAGCTTCCAAAATGGGAGCTTGGAGAATTTCTAAGTCATAATATGCAGACCCACTTGGGTGGTTCTTGTCATATAAAGAATAATCGATCTCTTCGTCACAAAGTGCAAACTTTGTAATTTGAAAGGATCCATCTCCTTTCGCTAATAACATTCGACCGTGGTCCGTCAAAACTACATCAAGAATGATGTCTCCACTGTTGTCCAAAAAGCCCATTAAATTTTCTCCTACGATTCTAAACCCTAAATAGCTTATTTATTAGAATTCTTCTTCTGTTTTGTTTTTTGTTAAGTCAACGTTCAAAATAATGTCTATCATTTTGCCCGAGGTTTTCGATTTTATTCGAATTTTGAATTTTCTGCCCCATACTGCCTTGTCTCTAATTCCAAGTTTTAAATTGTCTAAGGTGCCCACAAGAGTTGTCTTTCCAAACAATGCATCTTGGGCGGCGTCAAATAGTATGTGCTCGACCGCTGGGGTTACTCTAAGTAGTTTCCTAAATCCAAGAGCTGATTCCATATCTCTAGGTTTTGGAAAATGATACGTGTCTGTTATGATTTCCGAATCATCTGCATCAACCAACAGTGTCGCTTCATAGACAGATGTTGGATTCGATACTAGACCTTTTTGATTGATCGATCTGAATAAATAATAATATTTTTTATTTGGAATAACAACATCTTCAAAGATAGCATCCATGGATTTGAATGGCATGCTTATCTCTCCAATCTTCGCATTGCTAAAGTCAGAAAAGGACTTAGGTGCATAATCTAGCCTGAAGACTTCGAACAATCCTTGGTCTCCATATGTCTTAAATCTAAAATTACCATTGAGATCTCGAGCATTTGGTAGTCTATCCAGTTCTCGTAGTTGAATATCGTCGTCGCTAGTAATCCTTATGAAGGGAGATTTCATCTCGGCTTTTGTAGGGGAGAGGTACATCGATATCGATTTGCTTGAATTGTTCTTTGTTTTAAATGATACTTGCGGATACACTGGAGGCATCTGCACAATATTTATTTTTTGAGAAAAAATGTGAAACGGCATAATAACAACACTTGGTCTATTGACAACTTCGATAATCACGTGCTCGTCTTCAGGATCTTCTGAACGTGAAAGTTCCCTGTATTCATAGTTGTTTCCTACAACCATATAGTGACCAGTTATCTTGTAGGTGTAGTACTTTCCATACTTAACTTGGGTATCCACGATTGGTGTTGAATCATTAAGTGCGGGTGCATATAGTGTTTGAATTTTTGTACTATCAAGAACAGCGCCGTCATGCTTATCAATGGAATAGCAGAACACTTCTTTGTGAGCCTCGAGGTTGTTGTAAATATCTCTATAAGTTCGAAATCCGGTGCTGGAGGTATCCTTTATGAAACCCTTCATCAAGTGCTTACGTAAACCCAAAGACATCCTAGAGGAGCGTATGGACTCATTCAGTGTAAAGAAATTGTCTAAGTCCAACTCCCTATCTGTTGTTAAGAATGATTGCAAGTTATATATGGGAACCGTGGAGTCCTGAGATACACTTTGGCCTTGTTGGATATCGAACGATGTATCGGTTCGATCTCCAAATAAATAATCCTGCAATAGTTCATCGAAAATCCCAAGCTTTACTGCGAAATGTGAAATACCATTATCTAATCGCTGATTGATTCTAAGATAATTATAATATGGAGACTCTTCTGTTCCTTGTTGAACTTTCATAGTCGGCACTACAAAGTTCTTCATTCGACTTCCGCGTCCGAAGTTTATAGCTCCGGTGTTTCGGCGTTGGACCTCTAAGAAATCTCGCTTCGATGGCCTGTCAAATGGTGCATATAGATTATATTCCGATATTCCTACTTGTAGTTTGTCGTATTCTTCTGAGATATAGTTAAATATTGTTTCGAAAGAGTATGAAGCTTGGGATTTGGAAGTTGAATATTCCTCAGTATGTGTCGAAGCTAGGTCAACCATATCCGGCATTTTGAAATAGTGATTTGATCTTGGACCACTTGAGAAGTCTGACCTGATGCTGGAGGCGAAATTGGACATTGTTATAATTGGCTTGACTTTAATCCTTGCAACTTCATAAGACAATTCTTCGTCGTGCTTGATTTCACTATTGAGGAATTGTACATTATACTTCTTTACACCACCGGGCGCTTCAATTTTCTGCGTAGACTGGCTTGCATCAGCGACGATGAGGCCTCTACCTGAAGCTAATAAGGCGGCGTCTTTTAAATTATCAGTAACGACTACTTTGGGCATTCGTTGTTCCTCCAGTTGATTGTCTTCGAGATCCGACTGCTTGTCTTCGAGATCCGACTGTTCGTGCTTGAGAATCCACTAGTTGATTTTGTCTAGAATTATTTTGCTTAACGTAATTCGATGAAGCATAGACGATGTCTTTTATCTCTGGGAGTTCCTGCTCTAGACTCAAACTCTCTTCAGTATCTAAAATAGGAGTCAGTATGCTAGCGAGTGGTTCGTTAGATATAGCAAATATTTCATTTTGAGCAAGTAGTTTCAATTCCGACGCAGGTCCAATGCCTAGTTCTGGGATTTGTGTATATCTCATTCTGCAAAGTAAGCGACTGTTTCTCTCTAGAGAAATCGGAGTAATATCTTCCCACTTTGGCTGAGATATGTCTGGGAGGCCATTTGAGTCTACTTCAAATCCGGAAAAGTATTGAACCTTCTGGGTTGCATGAAAGATCATCTCTGTTGCGATTTTTGTCTCAGCATCTTTGAGAATGTCCGATTCGGACTCTAAAATATTATTCTTCGCGCCCGTTGAGCGTGAGTTAATCAGCGCTTTAATTGAGATAGGCATCATGGTCAACTTCTTTCGATCAAACTTGGGGGAAGACTTGAATTTTTCGAAAACATTATTCTTAGTTTGTAAATCGAAAGTGGCCTTTTCTCTCTTTACACTTAGGCCATTAGTTGTAGCTAATTTAGTCATAACCTGTTCGGTTTGTGGGCTCAAGATGGCGTCATCCAAATTCGAATCAACATTGACCATTTCGGAGTTTTGGCCGAGATATCTCGACACTTCCAAATACTCTTCTGGTTTGAGATTGTTTATTTTGAATGGAGTTCTCTTAAAGTTAAATATAGATCTTCCTAATCTCCTCTTCTTCATGACTCTTCTGTTTTTTCTTTTTGATGGTTTGGTTTGGGACTTTTCTTCTTTTCGGATCGCTGCGGAAGAGAATTGAGGATTAGATTGTTTCTCGGACATATGAGTTATGAAATTTATTGATATTCCGTTTACGTCTAGATTTTGCAAAGATGTTAAATCTTTACTTTGAGACTTGTACTTAAAGCTAAGTGGGGAAAAGAATGAGACCTTGGAAGAGCTTAAATCTTTTATCGCCATCATATCTTGCTTGTCAAGGTCCGCTAGGTCTGTTGAGGTTGTGGAGCGGTTGGTGTCGAAGAATCTACTGACTTCCAAATCTGCTCTCTTAATATATTGATCTTTTGTTAAAGATACCAATGACTTGTTTGATTGGATACCAAGAAAATCATATGAAGCGACGACGTTGTCAAACTTAACAGTATTTGAAAATACGTGCTTGATTGTTATGAATCCAGGAGGTAGGGAATTGTTTGGTCGTGCTCTATTTGTTAATCTTTCTGTCTTCTTTTGGATATCAAACCTTCTTGTTAATCTACTCGCAAGGCTTGAGTAGTCAGATATGAACCTTTCCGCTTCTTTATTCGTGTAATTATCTGAGGTCAAAGCCGCTCTCTTATCTTTAATTAATCTGGTCTTTGTCTCATCATCGATATCCATAAGAATAGATAAATTCTGATAGTAATTCTCAATTGATGATGAGAATATGTTCGCTACAGAGACTCCAGGTTTTAAACTATCATTGACCCTGTCGTATCGGGATTGTCTAAATAGAAACTCTCTCTGTACCTTAAGGTCTGAGATATTCGATTCCATCTGCTTCAAAAGATTTCTTAAGAATATTTGAGACTTATCGATAAATGTAATGATTGCTTCGTAACGATACTCTCCCCTTGTTCTCTCGGACATTTCTTCGTCGATGTATTGATAAGTTTTAATAAGTGGATCGGGAACAATATATAATTGAGACAGCCTGTCTGTTCCAATTAAGGCATTGTTGGAATTGCTGCTGACTTCAATTGTTTTATATGAACCTACGAGTGTTTGATTGTATTTTCTAGTCCCTAGGCGATTTGTTTGAGCGGTGAGTTTGACTTGTTGTCTTCTAATCTCCAATGAGTCCAATTGAATGCTTCTTGAGAATGATTCAAACAACGACTTGGAAACATTGAACATTTTTCTTCCATACTTTGTCTTTGTTAGCACCAAATTTCTAATATCAATGGAGAACATACCAATTGCGTCTGCTGCATTGTTGTAAGATAGTGATAATTCAGACAGTGTTGCTTTCTGTGTAAGATTCATTTCTGACCGCAAACTGTATGAACCCTCTCTCTTGTCGACAATCTTTGTATTGAGAACGACTTCTCTTGTGAGTCTTGGGTGGGGTTTGGATGAATGAAATGATCCAGCCATCCATCGACCGTCAGTGTGTTGGTGGACTGGTCCTGACCATAGGTTTCCACCGGGTTCTTTGTAAATATATGTTGATGTCTCGATTTCATTCTCTACAATTACATTATCAGAGACGATTGGACCATGATAGCTATTTAAAGGGCCGGTAAGGCTTATCCTAAGTGCTTTGGACATTTCCTCGGCGTCTATGTAGGCAAAAGCAAACAAAGTCATTGTAGAGGTGTTTACGGGCTCTAAAAAGGATATCTTCTTTTGATACCTCTTTTCCAAACTGTTAAGTCGAAAACTACCTTTCATTTCTTTTGCTGGGGTTTCGACTATTGTCGTACCAGTCATTAGAGATCCAAGTCCAGGGACTCTAGAGCGTCTTATGTTAATGGGCATGGGGTTGATCAAACCTTCTGATATTTTAGAGATTAGTTGCTCGTTTGACGTAGCAATGACTGCGACCTTTAGATAGTCAAGTATTAGATCGTCATCTGACCATGTGAAGGCTCCACCAGACTCGACGTCCAACATCAGCAGCGATACATCCACCTTAAATGTGCTATCGTCATTATTGTATAATAATATCTTTTCGACATAAACATTTGGAAGGTTCTCGAGACCTACAAGACTATTAGACATTAGCAATCCTCCACGTCTGTTATGTTTGTTCTATAGATGTCAAAATCTGTACCTTCGATGTCTGGACATACAACACTAACATCGACAAGGATATCTTGCGACTTAAGATGTTGGACACCTTTGCATATTTCAGAGTCAGGTATTTGAGAATCTAGCTCAATATTTAACCAGTATTCGACATAATCTTCTGTTAGGGAGATTGAGGCAATGTCGTCATCCATGAGCATTCCATCAATAATGGTCTTTTGCCTAGGTGCGAACTTTAATTTCTTTGGAGTTTCTTCGTTTTCTTCGTAGAGAAACACTTCCATTTCTAGGCCGTCTTTCTGCATAAATCCTTTTTCTTCCAGAATTTTGCATATAATTTGTTCATCAATTAGACTAATATATGTTCCATCTGGTTGTACCGATGAGACGGGGACGTTGGGGGAAACTTCTTGACCTCTGACGGGAGAGTCATTTCTAGTATTCCTAATTTCCATCGTGTATTCTAGAGTCGTATTGACCTGTGGGATTCGCTTAATACTGGTTGTGTCTTGTTCGATGATGGGATCTACATTTGAAATTTCTCCGAGAATAAACGCTACATTCCAACTCGGAGCATCAATAAATGTCCCGTCAGATGTTCCCAATGGTGTTGTGAGGTGATTCATCGCAACTTGACTGTAGGGTCTAGAGGAGTCCTCGGATCTCTCAGAAGTAAAAATGAGGGACTCTGGAGATATCAGATCTCGTTGTGGTCGCAACCTAGGCGTTTCCGCCAAGATTCTGTTTTTAATATTCACTTGGTTTTCAGTATCGCCACCGAATTCAAGATCATAAATGATATCATCATCGAAAAACGTATAGAATTTAGGCATAAGCTTCCCATTAGAGAGAAGCGAACGTCCATATGGTGTTAATTCAATTTTAAGAACATCTTCTTTCTTATTAAAAAACGTCATTCATTTATCCCTTTCCTCTCGCCTTGTTAATTGATGAAGGCTTACGAGCTTTTTTGGACTCTACCTTCTTGATCGACTTCTGTCCTTTATCGTCGTTTTCAATATTTGCAAACGAGATCTCGGCGTCAATCTTAACTAGTTCTACGAGTGAAAAGAAATCATATGGCCAATTGTATGTAATATCTTTGTCTTTCTTACCTGTAACGGCATTTGTAACACCTACAAGTTCCACACCAGAGGTATCATCCGTTGTTCCTTTCTTGGCTACAACCTTGTCAAAATAGTTTGTTTTTGCTCTCTTTTTGACTTTGAATATCATCCATTGAATGTTAGATGGAATACCTTTTCCCTCAGCGTTCTCATCGAGAGTGTTGTTTTTCACAACTGCCCCGTCACCTAAGAGCTCTGCAGACAATAGCTCATGCGATATTGATACCTCTGATTCTTCCATTTTTGTTCCAATTTCTGGTGATAGGTTTTGCCAAATATCCGCAAGGTCTTGTTTTGAGAGAGTGTGTTTGAATTCGAAAATATACATTGCGAATGGATCAATTTCCTCATATCTTACGAAATCCATTGAAGGCGGAAATACATATTTCTGCATCTTTTTGACCATTTGGTAGACTGTATCCCCAGCCTTTGGTGGACCACCAGCGGGGAATTGACCGCCGATCTCACGACGGGATGCGTCTATGCACGAATCAATGTCTGCTCTAGGTATAGAAAAGAACTTTCGAGTTGCAGATTGTCCAACAAATGGAACAGCCACGACACATTCTGATATTTCTTTTTGAGAAGCAATCTCTCCAAGTCTTACTGGTTCTTTTGAAAAACCAACAAGATCTGCTAAGGATGCGATGTTTCTTTGTGTTGATTTGATCCCTAGTGCTCCCTTGAGCCATGTTCTGGGGATTTCACCAACCTGCAAGAATACTCCAATTTTTGGGTCTGCAGGTATTTCTCCATACTGATGCCACATACCGCGTGGTACAGACTCTGCTGCATATAGAGGTTTTTTCACACCTTCTCCATCCATGTCTTCATATTTTTTAAAGTTAAGTATTGGAGTCTCAAACTTGGATTGGATTATCCATCGTGTCTTTCCACGGATCGTATCTGCTGAGGCAACTTCGGATGTTTGACCAGTTTCTTTATTGAAAACTTCCCTAACAGTTCCTTTTCCGAAAAGGTTCACACTTGAATTAAGCTGCATTGCGTTTTCGTTTACATAATATGGATGCTGGATTAAATATTTGGTTTCGAGGGCTTCAGTGGTGTTGGGTGGTCGCAACCATCTTAGGGTTGGAACGGCTGGGTTATTTTTTGTCCCATTTGCGAAGCTGTTAGTTCCGAGGTCGCTACCCCAACCAGCATAATTGTATTGGCCGTTTTGATAGCCCGGAGTGTACATTTCAATATCTCCACCATTCTCCTTGATTAAATTATGCCATGGGCCATTTGCATATTTACTATATGAACCAGTATATACTGGGCTGGTGGCGCCTGTGGCGGATCCAGAATAGCCAGTCAAATCTCTTACGGCATCGCCCGTTCCATTCCACCAATGTCTTGTGTAATATGGAAAATTAGAAGCAGAAATCATTATCTCATCTAATGTATATTTTCTTGTCTCTGTCGCTTCGAATATCAAATCGCACCAAGACTCTCCATGGTAGTAGGGTGGAGTATAAGGATAATTTAATCCCCACCATGAACCACATTCACGAAATTCTATTCCTCTATATTCTCCCCATCCATTTCCACCATAAGTGGGTGGACCAAAGGCTGTGGGTCTAGAATACATAGTCAGAGATTCTTTTGTAGAAAATCTTGCCTTAATGTTGGTGGATGCTAATATATCGACATTCTTACCGGTTGCTGGAACAAGGTTCCTATCTTGGTATGTAACAATATCTTGAGGGGGATCAACCAACGTTCCATAAAATCCGCCGATGGAGACATTATCAGCGACCCTACTTCTCTTCATCTTTATTCTCATGGTGTAATAGTTTCCGGAAACAGCGTTTCCAAAATTTGGATCTTGATCTTCTAAGGAAGTTATAGTTTTCATATTTTGATTAGAGATAAAGAATTCTGGTATTTCAGCCAAAATGTTATTAGCCATTTTCCCATAGAGAGTGTCGCCACCGCCGGTCCATTTAGATTTCAGCTCAAGTGGGTGGGGCATACTACCAGTATAAGGAAGTCCGAATGGGTGTGGTTCCTGCAGGATCATTTCTAAATTAGCAATATAGGACTCAGGATCCGCCAAGGCCTCAAAAGGGATCCTCTTTGAATATGCAGAATTAAGATCAAGAAGTGTGCCGGCTCTATCTGATCCTAACCAATAATAATTCTGAAATGGTCCGGACTCAACCATTTTAGGGTCTTGACCCGCGGCGTCCCATTGGCCGTTGTTATTATTGTTACTTGAAGATGCGACGAACGGAAAATCTTCAGGAGTAAAAATTGGAAAATCAACGGCGACACCAGATTTGATTGTATTAAACAGGATTCCTGGTGCGAATAATGGCTCTAGAATAGGCATTATCGACATTCCACCCGTCAGCGGATTAGATTCTTCACCCACCTGCACGGCTCTTATATAATCTTTGTAGCTAGAGGCAAATTGTTTGGCCATCTCTACTGTTCTTTCTGCTGGGAAGAAGCCTTCGTAAGGTAAGAATTTCTTAATTGCTTTACACTTGAGCGTCAATATTTTCTCATCTGCGAAACCTTTATGGTCCTTTTTTATTAAATCAAAATGCTTCAAAAAGTCAGAGTTCGATAATACTTTATAGAAATCAGATTTATTCTCCGTTGTAGTGTTCTCACTTAGTCCACCAGACAATTCAAAAATAGACTTGAGCTCTTGGGTCACACCATTTTTTTCGAATGCTGCAACATGATTGCTTATTTTAAATTCTGGTATGATAGAGTATCCTTTTCCAGAGTTCTTTACTTCTTGAGCAAAATCTAGATAAGAATCATAAAACGGAGCCTTACCAGATTGAGCGGGGGCATCCCAATTCGCAACACCTTCGAATAATGAAGACGTCATCATCATTG
>Ga0209337_1003600_pt1 | contig 10910 bp, 16 predicted proteins | sample LinPmetageLP53_FD_184044 | JGI IMG/M metagenome (GOLD analysis project Ga0209337, IMG submission 184044) | Marine viral communities from the Pacific Ocean - LP-53 (SPAdes) (version 2) | ecosystem: Environmental > Aquatic > Marine > Oceanic | place: Pacific Ocean | collected 2010-02-08 | reverse complement strand
GGGCCACACGGCTCCTAGAAGGCATGTATGGCGAAAGTTTCATGCTTCCCCCCGGTAATCCTGTACTAGACAGCCAAGGAAGGCCTTGGATGATGAATAAGGGCGGTAGATAATTTTAATTCTATTGAATTATATCGAAAGACAGAATGGTTACGTTGGCAGATTATATCGCCTCGTTAGAATAAGTGTAAACAATAAACAATGACAAAACTACTAATATTATTTTTCGGCGTTGCAATTTCTCTAAATGCACAAAATACAAATATATTTAGTGGAATCATTGAGCGCAATGCTTTTAACCTTACTGAAAAAAAATTAATAAAAATATTACCCCCGGTTACGAACATTCTTCGTCGCACAGTATTCTTAACGGGCATAAACAGCATCAACAACGTTAAGAGGGTGAGTTTGGTTATTCGAGGGAATGGCGACGACAAATTTATATCATTAACCAATCTTCAGGCAAATTCCGGCATACGTGTCGAGAGCATTGGTTCCACTAATGTGTTAGCGAGCGTCTTTGGTGTGCACAAGCTCTTAAGTCTTAAAGAGGACAGTCTACCTACAACAATAACTAAAATGCCCTCTAAGGTCGTCCTGCAAGCAGATTCGAAAAAACTGATGCAACGCAGCGACAAGAAACGTCGGGACGACGAGCGGGGAAAAAGAGGTAAATAATTAGTCGCCGCAGCCGCAATCTATACAATCTTCGACTTCTTCAATATTGTCCCAGTCGATCCAATATATAGAGGCGGTTAAATTTCGTATATCAAAAATGGTCTCTCCGTCCCAATCGTAACCCGGATGAGAACCTTCTACTTTTTTGCCAGCGCGCCATTGACGGCAAGACCAGTATCGAGCCTTCCACTTTGGTCCCGGATTACTGCAATTATGACGAGCACGAAAGCTTTTTCGTCTAGCTGGATCATCACGCTTGATCTCCATCTTAGGGTCGCCGAAGTTAACTTTAACAATGTTGCCTTTGTCGTTCTTTACGTAAACAGAAAACTTCTTCGGCCCTTTCGGGGTACGGAAAGGCTTGTTAAGAGTTTTATTCTCGTTTTTTGATCTAATCTCGTTTGTCAGATCAATATTAAAATTATTTACCATTTCTTTTTGTATTTGGCTTTATTTTTTTTAATGAGGACGCATTTCTTTCCGTCTTCACTAGCTTCATAACCCGGATTGCACTTAGGAGGATAACCCGCCTTTTCGTCCGCTTTTAAGTCATTCCATAATTTAGTATATTTATTATTTTTCATTTTATTGCGTGTCGGATAGCTTTCTAGATCTCATAGGGATTTGACTGTGGATTTTTTCTAACTTAGCTTCTATTTTGTCAAATCTGCCATGTATAATATCTAAAGCATGTGTTAAGTCATTTTTGGTGACATAGTTCTTAGGTAATTCTATTGCCATTTCAGTTAGTCTCCTAGTCATCTCGTCATGTTTGTTCCATAATTCATCTATGCTTTGATAAGCCCTTTTAATTATTAAAGCAACCATGAAACCTCCTGCCGCTAGCACTCCTTCTATAATGTAATGAATCTCCATCCTACTTGAACAAATTACACGCTAAAATACTTTTTACGCGGGGTAAAAAGTCAAAAGTTAATTGTCCGACTCAATCCTAAAGCCTATTCTCCAAAGAAAATGAGCCAAACTGTCAGACATTTCCCCTACGTGATCATTGTCGAGGGAAAAATTACAAGCATGGATAGCTTCGTCCAAACAAGTTGCTAAGAAATCATATTCCCCTAAATTGGGGCTTATATGTATTGTTTTCTCCGGAGCATTATTATCTTCACACAGACCCCAAGCGTCTCCACCAGCAAGTTCTCTGGAGGGTTTCTTCCATTTTATCTTGTATCTGCGGCTTATAAAGTCATGAGTTTTTATCGTCGACTTTATCTTTTTCTTCATAGCCGGGGTTATTTTCCTTCCTTTAGGAATATTATCCATCGCTTAATAATATACGTTTAATCACTAAAGAAATAAAATTTAATTATATAACTAATCCCTGAAATCACGAATGCCGAAAAAATAGATACTCCTACAAACGAAATTAACAATACCCAAATTTGATCCCATTTTTTAAAAAATCTAATTAATTTATTCACACGACTTCAGAATAAAAAGGGAAACTAGGCCGATCGAGATAAATATTGTGATATGGAGGTCGTTGTCAGGAAATCCTTTAATGTTTACTTTTCCCTTATTTCTTTTATTTTTTTTATTAGACATTTGAATCCCAACACGATGAAATCACGAAGTATGAAAGGTGATAGAGCTATCCATCCTATGCCTACGATTATGACCTCTCCTATTGGGTGTTTCATTTTTTAATGACAGCCGCAAGATGATCTGCAACATTCGCCCGAGTCTCCGAAATCCCCTATAGCATCTACAGGGCAGCCTTCCATTGCTGTTTTGCATTCCTCTTCTTCTTGACTGTTTTCTGGCTGTTTGTATACGTAGGAATATCCCTCTTCTTGGTTGCGTTTAAAGTTGCTTGGGGCCATTTCTCTGCATGCGTCACAATCTATGCATTCTTCGTCAACAAAATATTTTCCTGTTATGTTATCGTCGTATCTGGAGTCTAATTCAGCCATTATGTTAATTTTCTTGTTCTTGTTGTACTGTTTTAATTCTAAGGTTGTCAACGTGAGCTTCTAACTTTACCATATCCTTTTCGATAAACCCTAGTCTCATATTTTGCTCAGCGTCGTCAGGCAGGGCTCCGAGTTGACCAAGGGGCCACTTAACGCGAAATTCTGAATTCATAGTTACGCTGTCTTTCATACGTAGTACGTCTATTTCTAATTGAGAAATCCTAGAAGTTAATCCAAAATATCCCCATACCACCATTCCTGCTACTATTATGATTTGCACTAACCACTTCAGGTTGATGCCTAAACTTGTATCATCGTTAACTTTGGGGTCTGCCATAACGTTAGTTATTACACTCTTTTTGAAGTCTAACATGTCCTCTTAAGAAGGTGCACCCATAGCTATCTTCGGCTAAAACATGAAAAGAACATTCAGTACAATAAAAAATATTGCTTTCTTTATTGTATTTGATAGTATGAGTATCGCAAGTGGGGCATTTCTGTAAAGGCATTACGGTTTATTGTACCTTTGGGGTTCTTTTTTCTTTAGCCATTTTATAGAATAAACTTCGTATCCGGCATTTTTTACTATTTTTCTTATTTCAGAAGGGTGGATCTCTATTCCAAAATATTCCACTAAAACCATTTGTCTATTTATGTCTAATTTAAGTAGTTTGACTAATTTAGTCTTTGACAGTCCTTTTTTTACGCCCAAGCCGCAGGACGAACAAACTAAGCCTTTTACTTCTATTTCTATATCCGGATCAAATATATCCGACTCTAAAGAAACAGGAAAACACAAAAGCAACATTAATATATATTTCATTTTTTTGGTCCAGTATTTTTTTCTATTTTGGGGTGCTCTTTCATTTTGTCAGTTATAGCCTTTTGCTCTTCGAATCCTTGCTCTCCGCCTTTCATCAGATAAGGGAAGCCTCCATTCAAAGGCAGCTTCTTCTCTATAACTAGTAATTTTAACCTGTCATTTGGGACGATCATTTTGGTCCCCCGATCTGTCATATAGAAAATCGTTTTTAAAAATCCGACTCTTACTATACGTGCTTGGCGGCCGCTTATGTATAGAACATCGTCATTACAAAAATCCTTACCGACGCATATTAAAAAGCCTTCAGCAGCCTTATGTATGGCGTCTTTAAACAAGATCCCAACAAAAGCCAACAAAACAAACCATCCATAGGTTCCCATGACGTGCTCCACGTTGTGTTGAAATTCTGGAGTTACTAATGCGCTTGCTTCCATTTTTTACTATAAGTTACACGCTTCAATGCTTTTGGGTGTACTATTAAGCGATGCCTAAGATAAAATCTCGGGCCACTTTTCAGTCTTTCGACGACTTAGAGGTGGGCTATAAGGGAAATGGGGTAAATGGAAGTATAGAAATTTACCAGAGTCAAAAAGAGAGAATCAAGGATAGACTCCATATAAAAGACCTAAAATGGACTGATAGGCAAAAAGAATTCATAAGTTTAGCTTTAAACGAAAAAACAAAAATAGTCTTCTTGTCTGGTCCAGCCGGTACTTCTAAAACAATGCTTTCTGTATATTGTGGATTGAGGCTACTTAATAGTAAAAAACTATCTGATATTGTATATGTTAGGTCGGCCGTTGAAAGCTCCGATGCTAGATTGGGATTTTTACCGGGAGACGCAGACACGAAGCTCCATTATTTTAATTTGCCATTCGCGGATAAATTGAATGAACTATTAAGCGACAGCGAAGTTAAGAGACTGCAAAAAGACGAAAGAATTTCGACTTACCCAATTAACTTCTCTAGGGGAATGAGCTGGAATGACAAATGCCTTATTCTTGACGAATGCCAAAACAGCACATTAAAAGAAGTCATTACTTTTCTTACTAGAATTGGCCATTGTAGTAAAATTTTCATCTGCGCTGATCCAATGCAAACTGATTTGAAAAATGGCAACAGAGGGGCATTCTCGAGGCTTAAACAGCTATTCTCAGGGGAGGACTCTGAAGAGAACGGAATTCGTACTTTTGAATTTGGGGAAGAAGATATAGTACGTTCAGAAATACTTAAATTCATAATTAAAAAAGTTAATACTCTAGAATAATATTAGCGTTTTTTTACTTAGGGTGTATTATTATAAGTTATGAGGATTTTTTGTCAACACTGTGGGTCTGTTGCTAATTTTTCAGGCCAGAAGCCTAATTTTTGCAATTCTTGTGGAACCAACTTTGTAACAGGAAAAAAAGCACCTCAAAAAGAAAGCGTACAGATCGAAGAAAAGCAAGTAATTGAAAGCGAAGAAGACTCTGAGGACGAACACTTAAGAGTTCCTGATATATCTAAGTTAGATTTTGATTTGCAAGGTTCACTAAAGGTCGCAGGAACAAAAATAGGGGACATGTCAAGTATTTCAAGCGATTCACAAGCGGTTGAATATATCCCTAGTTCTTCGAATGGCCCTAGGATCAGCAAGAAAAAATTCTTAGAACAATTCAAGCAAGAAGCCGGAAGCCTGAGAAAAGGCAATTAATGGCAGAAGACGAAAAACAAAAACTTAAATTCGAAGATAACATAAAGGAAATAGATTCTGAGATACAAAAAAGAAAATCCAAATGGAAGTTAACTTCTATCACTTGGATGGACTTCGACGATATTTCCCAAATTCTTAGAATTCATATTTATAAAAAGTGGGATATGTATGATGGTTCCAAGCCTTTGGCTCCTTGGCTAAATAGAATCATTACAAATCAGATTAAAAACCTAATTAGGAATAATTATGGTAATTATGCTCGTCCATGTTTGAGGTGTGCCGCTTCAGAAGGGGGAGATCTTTGCGTTATATACGAAAAGCAATCTTCCGTTTGTCCTCTTTACGCCTATTGGGAAAAGAATAAAAAAATAGCTCACGATATAAAAGTTCCTGTTTCGTTAGAGAACCACAAACAGGATATTTCTAATTTACAAAACGACACTTTAGATATCGAGGCATCTTTTCGAAGGCTAAATAAAATACTACCGAAAATTTTAAAACCTATAGAGTGGAAGATATACGAAAACCTTTATATTAAAAATTTAAGCGAAGAAGAAGTAGCTAAGTTGATGGGCTACAAAACGTCAGAGAAGAACAGAAGTCCCGGATACAAACAAATAAAAAATATAAAAAAATCTATCATAATGAAAGTCAAGAAATTGATTAAAGCAGAAGACTCGGATATATTATGAGCGAAGAAATCAAATTAACAAAAAAGCAAGAGGACTCTATTCTTGACGCTTGGAACAGTTGCGAAAAAGACAACGCTCCCTCTTTACTGGAGCTAATTCAAGAATCAGCAGGATTCAAAGGTAAGGACGGAAGAAGCAAAGAAGGTAGAGCCGTAAAGAGGTTTCTCGCGTCCAGAAAAATAAAAGCTAGACCTGCCCAAAAGTACGACAAGCAATCAGACCATTTTTCTTTTACTGAAGAACAAAAGGAATTTATACGAAACAACTCCAAAGACATTTCCGGTAATGAAATAATGTCTCAAATAGAAATCGCAAGATACATCACAGGAAATCCTGAATTAGCTTTTTTAAGCTTAGAGTGCAGGGCCGTAAAAGAGTTTCAAATTCAAGAAGGTTTAATAACTGACCAACAAGTTGAAGAAGCGGGACAATACAGACCGCCGAAATCCCAAGAAAGGATTTTGGTAAGGGTCAACAAGTATGTTTACGAAGGCATAGATAAAGAAAAGATAACTTCAAGAGAAAAAAAAGAATTAGAAAAATTAATTGGATATTTACATACTTTTAGATTTTCTCATCAGATTAATACTTACCGCAACGAAACAGATAGAGAGCTTTTTGAGTCTTCTTTTATTAGGTATACTTATAATAAGCCAGACTTAACGCAAGAGGAAGTCGATCAATATATAGTCTTGGCTGCAGAGGTGGTTATTTCCGCTAGTATTCAAAGAAGAGTGGAGAGACTCTCTAGACTGTTGGACGAGGCTGCCGACGATACAGAAGGAGCAAGAATATCTATGGGGCTAGTTGAGGCAATTAACACAGCTCAAACAGAATATAATCAATGCGTCTCGAGACAGCAAAAACTTTTGGAAAGCCTAAAGGAGAAAAGAAGTGCAAGATTAAGCAAGGAAATCAAAGACAGCGCTAGCATTCTTAATCTAGTGCAATTATGGAAAGACGAAGAGAGTCGACACAAACTCGTAAAACTGGCAGAGCTAAGAAAAGTGGCACTTGAAAAAGAAGTGGAAAAGATATCATCTTTAGACGAAGTAAAAGCTAAAATAATGGGTCTAACAAAAGACGAGGTTTTAAATGGCTGAGTGTGTTATATGTAAAAAAAGTTTTGAACTAGACAAGGAGCTTCACATGCACTTGAGGAGTCATGGTATCCGCATGGCCGAATACTATCAAAAATTCTTTCCCAGAAAAGATTTGCACAACGGAGAGATAATAAAATTCAAAAACAAAGAGTATTATTTTTCCAGAGACTTTAATACCAAGACGAACCTTAAGTCTTGGCTCAAGAATCAAAGCGAAGAGAAGAAAAAAGAATACTGCTCTAGCTTAATGAAGAAAAGAGTAGAGGAGAAGAAAATTTTACACTCGCCAACGCAAGTAGAACTAAGAACGATTATGAGCCCTCCGGTTCAATACTACAACGACCTTTTCGGAAGCTATAATGATTTCTGTGGCTCCCTAGGGTTGAAGCGGCGTTTCCCCACTTACCCCACCGGAGATAAAAGTTCTTTTCTCCCTAAGAGAATCAAGGATAAACAGGTTAGAATAGCCGTAGACACAAGAGAACAAAAACCTTTAAAATTTTCATTGCCAACTCAAGTTAAGAAACTTGATTACGGAGACTACTGCTTGGACGACGCAGAGCTATCCTGTAATTGCTATATAGAAAGAAAATCTATAAAAGATCTAATAGGAACCATGAGTGGTGGACTGGAGAGATTCAAAAGGGAGATAGAAAGAGCGACTGAAAACGAAGCTTATATTGTCGTTGTTGTAGAAAGACCGCTTTCTGAATGCTTGCATTTTGATATGCTTCCCTATGTACCAAAAAAAATTAAAGCTAGTCCAGACTTCATATTCAAAAACATAAGGGACTTAATACAAGCTTATTCGGAGGTTCAATTTTTATTTGTAAAAGGCAGGGAAGAATTAGAAAGAGTATCCGTAAAAATATTAGTCAGTGGAGGGATGTGCAAAGACGTTGATTTACAATTAGCCTATGACTTGAAAATCTTATGAAGGGATACGTTTGCTTACAGCTTACTTAGATTAAAATGTGGTACGAAGGAGAAAAATACAAACCCAAGAATATCAAGGACTTCAATAAAGAGCTCCTGCTGCTCAAGGGAGAGCTCGGAGACAGAGAAGCTAAAATATCTTTGGCTAAATTTTTAAGGGCTAATTTGGGTTTGGCGACCGAACTAATTTCAGGAATAAAGCTGGCCCCGTACCAAGAGGTAACTTTAAAAGGCTTATTCAATAGAAACTTTAATATGTGCGTATGGGGTCGTGGATGTGGGAAAACTTTCATAGCGGCTGTTTATTGTTTCCTGCAGTGCATATTCGAGCCTGAAACTAAAATACTAATTGCAGGGCCGACGTTTCGTACTTCTAGGTTTATCTTTAATAACATAGAAAAATTTGTAGAGAGCCAAGGAGCCGAATTGTTGGCTCAAGCGTTCGGGCATAAAACGAAAAGAAACGATGCCCACGAATGGAAAGTAAACAATGGAACTATTACAGCTATACCTTTGAGCGGAGAAAAGATTCGCGGTTTTCGCGCTAATGTTTTAGTTTTAGACGAGTTTTTATTACTTCCAGAAGATACTGTTAAAACAGTTCTTATGCCTTTCCTAGTCGCCCCTCAAAACATGAAAGAGCGTTTAGAAATTAGAGAGATAGAGGACGGCCTAATAGAAAAAGGACTAATGAAAGAAAAAGAAAGAATGATCTTCGAAAACAAATCCAAGATGATAGCTCTTTCCTCCGCGTCTTATACTTTTGAAAATTTATACAAAACATACAAAGAGTGGGTAGGAAAAATTCAATCAAACAGCAAGGGTGACGCTTCTTATTTTGTTTCTCAAATGGGGTACCAAGCTTTGCCGGAGGAAATGATTGACGAAACTATTATCGAAGAAGCTCAAAGCGGAGGACAATCCCATTCATCTTTCCAGCGAGAATATTGCGCCCAGTTTACCGACGGAAGCGACAGTTACTTTAGTGCAAAAAAAATGCATTTATGCACTATACCTGACGGACAAACCCCTACAATAAAAATAATAGGAAAAAGAGAAGAAAAATATATATTAGGAATTGACCCTAGTTTTAGCAATAGTCCTTCGTCAGATTATTTTGCTATGTCCCTATTGGAGCTAGACGAGGAAACTAATCAAGGTACCCTTGTTCATAGTTACGCAGTGGCGGGAGGAGATTTAAAAGACCACATAATGTATCTCCATTACTTAATGACGAATTTTAATATTGTATTTTTATGTATTGATAATGCTGGGTACCAATTTATAGACGGCTGCAATGAATCAGAATGGTTTAAGAGATCAAAAATAGAATTGAAAATGTTCGACTTTGACTCAGACAAAGAAGGCATCGACTACCAAAAAGAATTAAGAAAAGCTAGATTCCAGTATAACATGGAAGATAATAAAATTTGCTTCAAACAAGTATTTACTTCTAATTGGCTGAGAAAGGCTAACGAGCATTTGCAAGCAAGCATAGATCATAAAAAAATATGGTTTGCTTCGAGGGCAACAGCTCATGGAACTCAATTCGACAGAATCTCCACTTGCAAGATTCCCTTAAAGGAAACTGGTCACGATACAATACTCGACCTTATAGAGTTCCAAGATAGCTGGGTATATCAAACGAAAAAACAATGCACCTTAATTGAAGTAAAATCCACCGCCAAAGGAACCCAATCTTTTGACCTGCCCCAACATCTAGCGAGAAGCACGGCGACAACAAGAGCAAGAAAAGATAATTACACAACTCTTATGTTGGCGAATTGGGCATTAAAAAGTTACAATGATATGATGAGCGAGAAAGAAGAAATCGGGGCAACCTTTTCGCCGAGGCTGGTATGAAAAAACTTTATTTAATTCATTGTTGCGGGCTTGGGGATATTCTTTCGACTACGCCATCTTTGAGGAAGCTCTCGCAAGCCTATGGAGAAAAAATAGACGTTGTCACCCACAATGTAGAAATTTTTAAAAACAATCCATACGTTAACAAAATATTTTCATGGAACGAAAACATCGATGAGGTTAAAAAAGGATACGAAGACGGAGATGTCCATGATATTGTTGGGGGTTACCAACTCAACCATTCTTTCGATATAAGAGCCTTGCACGCTAAGTATTTGGGTTTTGGGCTTTTACCCGAAGAAATGGAATATGATTTTACCCCTGACAAATACGAAGACTTAGATCTTCCTTTAAACTATATTTGTATCCACCCTGCTTTCAATTGGGAATCCAGAACTTGGCCACAAAAAAATTGGCAAGAGTTAATAAACTCCCTCATAGAGCTGGGGCACAAGATAGTCATAACAGGCAAGAGTGAAAAACAACCAGAAATAGGAAATTGGCAAAAGATAAAATATATATTTAAGTTCAAAGAAAACCCAAACCTGATAGACCTATCTGAAAAAGCTAACCTATCCCAAACTTGGCACATTATTAATAGGGCAGAAAAATTCATTACAATGGATACAGGTCTCCTCCATTTAGCTGGCTGCACAAATACAGAGATAGTTCAATTAGGTAGTTCTATAAATTATAAATTCCGTGCTCCGTTTAGAATGGGTAGTCAAGAGTACAGATATACTTATGTTGGTGGTGATTGTGATATTTTTTGCGCATCAGATTTGAAGTATGCGGTTAAAGAGCATGGTAAATTTGATGTAACGCCTCCTTTATGGCAATGCTTAGAGGGGAAAGAAACTTTTGAATGTCACCCTTCTGTTGAAAAAGTATCTAAGCTATTTCTTCCCGCAAAAGAGCTGGAAGTCAAAAAATGGAATACAGAAAAATGGCAAAAAGAACTAGGAATAGAAACTCTTGAGTTTTTTAATTTGGGTATATGGCAGGACGAGCTCTGGAAAGAGATTTCAATAACAAGGACTTACGAAAGATATTTTCAAATAGAAGAAGGAGACGTAGTCTTTGATATAGGAGCAAATATAGGATACTTCTCCTCGACGTGTAGCAAAAGAAAAATAAAACATTGTTATTGTTTTGAACCTATGCCGTCTAACTTTCTGTGCTTGAACA
>Ga0209337_1003596_pt1 | contig 10919 bp, 9 predicted proteins | sample LinPmetageLP53_FD_184044 | JGI IMG/M metagenome (GOLD analysis project Ga0209337, IMG submission 184044) | Marine viral communities from the Pacific Ocean - LP-53 (SPAdes) (version 2) | ecosystem: Environmental > Aquatic > Marine > Oceanic | place: Pacific Ocean | collected 2010-02-08 | reverse complement strand
AGCTCCAACTGTTACAGTTAAGTTTGTTGAAAAAGGAACAAAAAAACTTGATTCGGCACTAGCATTTCCACCACTTGTTTGTCCAGATTTATTAGTACGATAACCTCCAGCTCCTCCACCACCACCAGAAGAATAAGCAGCAACAGCACCAGCAGAACCTCCTCCACCAGCAATAACTAAATAAGTTATTGAAGCAGCTAATGTACTAGCTGTATCTGCCCAAGCAGACCCATTATAAAATTGTACTTTGTTAGTTGTAGAGTTGTAGATAGTGTCACCAGCTACTGATGTCAGTGCATTTCTTTGTGTTGTAGTATATGACTTTAATCCAAGTGCATTATCTATTGCTACATTGTTAGTATCATTTGTTGAAATCTTATTTGTTTTTAATTCACTCATGACCAAGTCACCGTCCCTGTACCAGCTGTAATTGTACTAACTTTATCTGAACCAACTGTAGTTGTACTTATTGTTAGACCCCCACCACTATTTGATATTGTTTTAGTGTTTGGATATCTAAGAATAACTACGCCACTTCCTCCTAAACCATTGGTATTACTTCTGTCATTACCTCCACCGCCACCACCAGTATTTGCAGTACCAGAAGTTCCAGCTGTAGTATGATAACCACCATTTCCTGCACCGAAGTTATCAGAACCACCTAGGTGTTGTCCACCTCTACCATATCTTGATGACTGCCCATCACTACCACCTTTTGAGCCACCACCCCCACCAGCTCTACTTACAGCAGAACCTGTTATTGAAGATTGTAAACCAGCACCACCATATCCACCCCAGCTTCCACCGCCACCACCAACAGAACCTGCTCCGCCACCACCACCAGCTGCTTCAGTAGATGTTGTATCGTCACCACCAGCAAAACCTTGATTAGTAGTACCTGCACCGGGACTTCTACCAAAACCAGCTCCACCACCAGAACCACCTAAGTTACCGTGATGTCCGGGGTCATAAGAACCACCAAATCCACCACCTGTAGAAGTTATTGAAGAAAATATTGAAACAGAACCATTAACAGACATAGCACCACCACCACCGACAGTTACTGTAACACCTGTTCCGTCAGAAATGGTTAATGAAGTTTCGCTAGAACCTCCACCGCCAGATGTTTCAGAGTTATAAGAGTTTCTATAACCACCAGCACCAGCACCTCCACCGTGATAATCGTATTGAGCAGCAGTTCCACCACCGCCACCGCCTCCACCAGCTATTACTAAAAAATCTACAGTTGTGTTAAATGTTCCGTCACTAGAAGCAAACCAAGCTGAACCATTGTAATAATCTATTGTTCCAGTAGAACTGTTATATATAGTATCACCTTCTACTGGACTAGAAAGAGCATTTCTTTGAGTTGTAGTGTATGACTTTAAATTTAAACTATCATCAACTGATATATTGTTACCAGAGTACTTACCTATAGAGTTTGTTTCGAGAGTAGACATTATAAGTCATTCCAGCTCGAACCATTGTAAAATTGTACTTTGCTATCTGTGGTGTTGAATATCATATCCCCAGCAGCACTTGTTAATGAATTTCTCTGTGTAGTCGTATATGACTTTAAGTTCAGAGGATCTTGCATAGAAACATTATTGCCAGAGCTTTTAGATATTGTATTAACTTTTAAAGTAGCCATTATATAATCACCAATGTCCCATTGTTTGTTATGGTACCAGTAATTGATACTGGACCAGCCATTAATTGTCCTTCGCCTGTAGGAATAGTATAAGTTGCAGCTTGTGTCTGATTGTGTCGTACTGTTCCAGAGTTAGTAGTAAAAGCCATACCACTTCCATCTTGTACAGCTACTTCAGTACCTGCTACATCGTATCTAATCTTATCTTCATCAGAACCTTCTTCTACTTGAATCTTTGTATCATTGTCAGCGTCTTTTAAAGTATCTGAACCAGCAACTACAAAGTCTAGTGTTCCATCGCTATCGTCATAAGACACAGTTACATTTGTTTCTGTGTTACCACTGACCATAGCACCGACAATATCTTGTATTGCTTCAGTACTGTTTCCTACTTGTTGCCAAGCAGAACCATCGTATATTTTAATTGTATTTAAAGTTGAGTTGTATATAAGTTCACCTTCAGTAGAACCAGAAGGATCAGAACTATGTACAGGCATTAAGACTGTATCTGAGTTTGTATATTCAGCTAGACCATTAGTATCTCCGCTACCATCTCTAACTACATGTATTAATCTAAAAGTTGCCATTATGTTGCATACCCATATATTTGTATTGAACCAGTGATATTACCAGAACTTTGATAAAATTTTATACCAGTGAATTGTGTATCTAATTCGAAAGCACCACCAATAACGAAAACATGACCACCTTGATAACCAGCAGTACCACTCCAAGTTGTATCTTGTGCTAATTGTGGAGAAAACATATCAAGACTAGAATGATAAGGTTTATTATTAGCCATACCGCCATTCATTGTGAAAAAAGGAACATCCAATCCATAAATACTTTTGGAAGCCCAACTTGCACTACTGTTAGGAAAAGATATAACATTTACACAATTATATTGGGCAGTAGTATCATCAGAGCCACTAGCTCCACCAGTTCTAAGTAAAAATCTAAATTCTGTATTGTTATCGGCAGCTTCATGGTATATTTTGTAAGCATAATTTTTATAAGTAGATGTAAATAGTTCATCAAATATTACAGAACTTACATTACTAAAATCTGTACTAGCTAATTTAACTAATCCTGCTGGTGCTAATGTAGATACATCTTTGCCATCTACTAAGCCGTCTTTAATTAAAACACCATCTACAGTTACACCATTTCCAGATGATGACTCTAATACGCTATCTACTTTTATTTGACTAACCATTATTCACTCGGTTTCGGATTGTCGTCTTTTACTTCTTTTAAGGCAAGATACAAAGAACCTGTCTTAGCATCTTCTCCTAAAAGTCCACCATCTATATCGTGGAATAGTTTATCTAATTGTTTAGCAATTGCTGGATAAGCAATTTTTCTATCTTCCTGTACCTGCATTTCAGCTATCTTATTATTAACTTGATTTTCAGTAGGCATTGTTGCTGTGTCATCTAATAATTTTAAGTTTGAATAAACTTCACCAGCAGAAGTATCTTCCCAACCCCACCATTGCATTTTTCCTTGATTAAAGTATTTCATAACATCTGATACACCTATTGTCATTATGTTGCTCCTAACTTAATAAAAGACACACAAGTAAGATTTTGTGTAGTACTTCCTCTTAGTTCACAATCTGACCTATCTACATCAGCATAAAATTTTACTTTATCATTACTTACATTTGTCACATCAATTATTGTATGAGCAAAGGTACTATCATTCATATTTGAGCCATAATGTCTTGCATCAGTTACCTGTGTATATGTTGAATTATCATTAGTTATGTAAACTTCAATAGTTACATTTCCTGCTCCATTAGTTATAGTTGAGCCTTGTGCAAATATTAAGTAAAATCCTGTTTCTGAAAAAGTAAACACACCAGAACTTTCTGATACAACACTTCCCATATTGCCTTGATTTTCTGTATCTGGTACTTCCCAGTTAGATGCAATGTGTTGGTCTACATTACCACCTATTCCTGCTGTTAATCTAAATGTTTGTGCTGCACTCAAACCACTTGTAATAGCACTAACATCTTTACCATCTACTAATCCGTCTTTAATTAATACTCCATCAACAGTTACACCAGCATTAGTGGTGGATTCGTTGATTGCATCTACTTGTACTGTACTCATTTAGTACCTTCTCTTTTTAAATCTGCTTCTATAAGCTGTTGAAGTGATAAATCTCCCGTACTTTCATTATAATCGAAATCATTTGTCTCTAATCCAGTAAAGAACTCAAAATCTTTTTTTTCTATCCATCTTGCTATTTTTGCTAAAGAAGCAGAAATAACACCAACAATAAATCCCATAAAAAATTCTATCATAAAACTACTAGACTTCCTTGAACATCTACAGTTCCTTGAACATCTAATGGTCCAGCAGCAACAGTTCCTTCTGTAGCAGCTATTGTAAATGTTTCCGATGCGTGCATAGCTAAGTTGTGAGTAAAGAAACCACCTCTAGCTGCCATAGATACATTATTGTCTATTGTTATTCTTTCTTGACCAGCAGTATCTGCTCTAATGATATCTTCATCAGAACCTTCCTCTACTTGTATCTTTGTGTCACCATCAGCATCAGTTATAGAATTAGAACTTACACCACCGAGTGCTGTATCTACATAAGAAGTTGTAGCTACTTTAGTTGAATTATCACTTTGATTTTGTGTCTTAGCTTTGAAGTCTCCTTCAGTAACAGTCAAGTTGCTTGATGCAGATCCATCAGTTGCAGTTGTACCTGCAACCCAAGAGTCTGCTGATTCATCCCAAATTAATGCTGCGTTATCTCCTGTAGATCCTCTTTCTACAATCATTCCTGCATCTGTAGTTAATGAACCACCATCAGCGTTTAATTCAAATAAAGTATCCGTAATTTTTAATTCGTTAGCTTGTGTTGTTGTTCCACTAACAGTTAAGTTAGTTATTGTTACACCAGAGCTAGTAGCAGTTATAACATCTGTACCACCAGCTTTAATATGTACTGTATCGTTATCAGTTGTTCTTTCTACTTCAATTTTTGTATCATCATCAGCATCTGCATAAGATGTTAATACTTTTTGAGTAGCAGTCATTGCTATTGGATCTGATGAACCACCTGCAAGTGTTACTGGTAAAGCACCACCTGTTGTTGCGGAACTTAAAATTATATTATCTGTACTACCATCAAATTCTGTAAATGGCATTGTTCCGCCACCACCACCAGCAGAAGCAAAAGTAATTGTATCTGAACCTGCATTACTTGTGAGTGTCATTCCTGTACCACCAACAAGAGTTAGTGTATCTGTAGCTGCATCAGCTACAACATTTGATTGTCCAGAAATTGCTATCGTTGAGAAAGCATTTGCTGCACCACCAGTTGCTGCAAGAGTAAGAGTTCCAGCTGAGTCATCATAAGTTTTTGTTATGTTTGCACCAGCGACTACTACATTAGCTGCGAAGTCTTCTACTTGTTCTTGAGTAAGTATTGTATCTGCTGTAGATACTAAGTCTATAGTTCCATCAGCATCTTGATATGTAGCAGTAATATTTGTTTCAGTATTACTAGAGAACATTGCTCCAACTATGTCTTGAATCTGTTCAGTTGTATTTCCTGTTGCAACTAAGTCTATTGTTCCATCTGAATCTTCATAAGTTGCTGTAATATTGGTTTCTGTATTACTTGAGAACATTCCTCCAACTATGTCTTGTACTTGTTCAGTTGTGAGTTGTGTATTAGTATCAGTTGATGCAATAGTAACTGTGTCAGAACTAGCATTCGTAGTAAGAGTAATGTTTGAACCAGCAGCAAAAGTTAAAGAATCTGTAGCAGAGTCTGCAACAATATCTGTTTGTCCAGATACCGCTATTGTTCTAAATGCTTCTGTTACTGTACCTCCACCACCAGATAAACCAGCAGTAAAGTTTGCTTTAGTCATCTTTTTTAAAGCACTAGCAGAGTCGTCGTATATTAATATTAAATCATCATCCGCTATAGAAGTTTCAGCTGTTTGTCCTGTAATAGTTGTTGCGTCTACTGATATTGCACCAGCATTGTAAGTAATTCCATTTCCACCAGACAACCTTGCATCTAATGTGCTGTTAAAATCAGAAGTTGCTAATTTTGTAGCAATAGAGTTCGTAATTGTAGTTGAGAAACTTGCATCATCACCTAAAGCTGCAGCTAATTCATTTAAAGTATTTAAAGCACCCGGTGCAGAATCTATCAAGTTATTTACTTGAGTAGTTACATAAGATTGTGTTGCGTAACTATTACCTGTTAAGTAAGAAGCTACATCTGAATCAGCGTATTGTGTTATTGAAGAAGCAATTTGTCCAGAACCAGATAATGTTATTCCTGTTCCTGCTGATAGATAACTTTGTACATCTGAATCTGCATATTGTGTGATACTTGTAGATATCTGACCACTACCGTTTATAGATATACCAGTTCCAGCTGAAATATATGATTGTACATCTGAATCTGCATACTGTGTGATTGTTGTAGCAATAACTCCAGAGCCAGAAAGAGTAATTCCTGTTCCAGCTGAGAGGTAAGACTGAACATCTGTATCACCATAAGATGAGCCGAATACTGTAATCGTTCCACCCATTCCAGAGTGTGATGAACAGTAGTAATAAAGAATATCTGAAGTAGCAGCATTAACTGTATACTCCACATACGCCCCAGCACTACCTTGAGAACCATTTGTTGTTTTTCCTGTTGTGTACTCACTACCACTGTTATGAGAACCATTATCAGTTGTTGATAATTTAAATGGATGCCCAGATAATGAGTTGTCAGATAAATCAAATCTATAAACTATACCTGGATTAAATGATATAGTAGCTTGAGCTTCTCCATCTATTAAGAATTTATTACTACCACCGACACTTGCTACTGTTACCGCATATTCAACTATTGCTATATTGTTTTCTAAGTTAATAGTTTTATTAGTTAGTGTATCTGTAGAGCTTTCAGTAACTACTGTTGAGTCTATTGATATGGCTCCAGAAGAAAAATCTATACCTGTACCACCACTTATATAGCTTTCTACATCAGAATCGGCATACTGAGTAATACTTGTTGCAATCTGACCAGAGCCAGACAATGTGATTCCTGTACCTGCTGATAAATATGACTGAACATCAGAGTTAGCGTATTGAGTAATTGTTGTTGCAATAACTCCTGCACCAGAAACTGTAATTCCTGTACCTCCAGATATTGCAGCTCTTGCTCTTGCATCTGTATAATAAAGATTTGTTGAACCTTCTGTTAAATCATCTGTGTCAAAGTTAGCAATGCTAGAAACTGTACCAGTTATGTTACCTGTTACATTACCTTCTAGGTTTGCAATTAAAGTACCAGTTGTATGACCTGTTCCAGTAATATCTACTGAAGTAGTAGGTTCTGTTTGATTGCCATGAAATAATCTAAACTTATCAGAAGTACTTGCATCCCAAGCTAAACCTGCATACTTAGTAGTAGAAGATTGTACATACTTACCATAAAAACCTATATCAACAGAATTACCTGTATTGTCTTTTGCATATTTAAAGAGTGGGTCGGCAACGGTTACAGTAGTAGAATCAACTTGTGTAGAGGTACCCTCGACTGTTAAGTTACCAGTAATTGTTGCATTTCCATCAATAGAAATATTTGTAGAAGTTATATCATTAGAAGTTAGTACACCATCTACTTGAAGATTGTTAAACTGAACATTGCTGTTTGTTGCAACTGCCTGTCCTATACTAAATTCTCCAGAACCAGATAAAGTAACACCAGTTCCTCCAGATAAGTAAGACTGAACATCTGAATCTGCATATTGAGTTATAGTTGTCGCTATAGCTCCAGCACCAGATATTGTAATTCCTGTACCAGCAGATACATGTGCAAGAACTTCAGCTTGTGAAGGGCCTGTGTATGTAATAACACCAGTAGAGTTATTGTAAGCTAAGCTTCCATCTCCACCAGCATCAGTAACACTAATACCTGTTTTAGTAATAAAAGCAGAGTTAGTATTTGAATAATTAGCTAAATCGTTGTCAACAACGAAATCCATTGTTCCGTCGGAATCATCATAAGTAACAGTTATTAATGTTTCAGTGTTACCTGTAATCATTCCGCCGACAAAGTCTTCTATACTTTCTTCTGTTTGTATTTGAGAATCAACATATGCTTTTATTGATTGTTGTGTAGCAAGATGAGTACTGCTATCACTAGCCATGTTATCTTCATCTTTTACTGGAACTACTAAGTCGATTGTTCCATCAGAATCATCATATGTGACGGTAATAAAAGTTTCTGTGTTACTTGCAAACATCGGTCCAATAATGTCTTGGACTTGTTCAGAAGTTAACTGATCTACAACAAAATTTAATCTGCCATTTGTGTCATCGTAAGTAACTGTTACATTAGTTTCAGTTCCTCCATCAACCATTCCTCCAACAATATCTTGTACTTGCTCTGTAGTTAACTGAGTATTTGTGTCAGTAGAAGCAATTGTAAGAGTTCCTGCAGCATCATCATAAGTTACAGATATGTTTGTACCTGCTGTAATAACACTATTTACTTGGTCATCTATTCTCTCGTTTAAATCAGCTGTTATCTCAGATAAATCTGCTGTAAGAGTTAAAGTTCCTGCTGAGTCATCATAAGCAGTGTCAACACCTGCACCACCAATAACGAGTGCATTAACTCTATCGTCCACTCTTTCGTTTGTAAAATATAAGTTTGATGAACCTTCACTCAGATTATCTGTATCTAAGTTAGCAATACTTGAAACTGTACCAGTAACATTACCTTCTAAGTTAGCAACTATTGTTCCAGCAGTACCACTAAATACTTCTGAAGTATTAGTTGCATCTGGAATAAAAGTAAATTTACCACTACTGTCGTCATACCCAAAGAAACCAACTTTTGAAGCAGAACCATTGTGCCATCTAAATTCGACACCTCTGTCTTTGTTATCGTCTGAAGAAGGAGCTGTATCCCCACCCAATGTCATTATTGGGTCATCAAGAGTTGTTGTTGTACTGTTTATTGTTGTTGTCGTACCGTTAACTATTAGGTTTCCACTAAGAGTTAAACCATTAAATGTTGGGGAATCTGATGTTGATAAACCTAAAGAAGCTCTGGCTGTATTTCCTGATTCAGTAATAAAGTTAGATCCATCACCGATAATAAACTTTCCATCACCTGGTGTTAATCCTGATATATCAGTTAGTTGTGCATCAAAAGCTTGAACATCGCTACCAATAGCTATTCCTAATGCAGTTCTAGCACCCGAAGCTGTTATTGCACCCGTACCACCATCAGCTAATCCTATAAAATCAGATGCTTGAAACTCGGCGAAACCTGTCAGGTCACTACCGCTAAATTCTCCTCTTATAGGTGTTTTTATTGCCATTTTATGCCGCCATCGTTATATCTTTTGTCACTGTTGTTCCATCTGCTTTTTTGTATGTAAAAGTAAGGCTATCCCCACTTGTAGTAGCGGGCATTATCATAAATGAAAAAGTGCTACCATCTGATTTTAGCAGACGAAAAGCTCTCGTGGACATACCTGCACTTGAACCTCCACCGTTTACAGACTGAGAGACACTTTGGTTTATAAAAAAGTTTTTAAGAGTGACTTTTTCAGTACTTCCATCAGCTTTTTTGTATGTTAAAAACCCGTGTTTAGATAATCTGCTTAAGGCTTCATTTCTAAATGTTAATTTACCTGTTCCATCATCAGTTGTGATTTCAATACCTTCACCTGCTTCAGCAGTCAAAGTATCTGTAGATGAATCTGCTGTTATAGTTGATTGTCCTGCGACTGCAACATTCTTAAAAACATCCTCTGTACTACCAGAAGTTGAAGTAGAAGTAAAAGTAACAGTATCTGTAGCAGCGTTAGTTGTTATTGTCATACCAGAACCCGCAACGAGATTAAGTGTATCTGTTGCTGAGTCTCCTACGACATTACTCTGTCCCGTGACTGCTATCTTATCAAAAGAATTTGTTTGAGTCGAAGCTATTGTTAATGTGTTATTTCCACTATTAGGGGTTAAAGTTATGTTACTTCCTGCAGCTATTGTAAATGTATCTCCTACACTTCCTGCATTTAAGCTAGTTGCACCTACGGTTACAGTACCGAAAGCGTTATTACTATCAATGGTTGACCATTCAATAGTTCCATTTCCTGCGTTTCTTAAGTATTGACCAGCAGTACCTTGAGCACCACCAATTGTCATTTTTGCAAAATCTAAAAAACCACTTTCAGTAATTTTTACCCATTTTGTACCATTTGTACCTAAATGTAGTTCTTTCTGGCCTGTTGTACCTATTGATAAGGTTTTATCAGAAATAATTGATTTACCGTCAAAGTAAAGATTTGAATGAGGGACACTAGATCCATTACCTGATTTTAGTCTTAAAGTAGCATCGTTAACTTGAAAACCATTAAAAGAAGAAGCAGCACCATTTTGGTCATCAGTCGCATTGCCTGTTTCCATTTGGTCTGTTGTGTTATATAAACTAATAAGAGTAGAGGTAATCTCTGCTCTCTCAACATTATTTAAAACAGCCGTAATCTCTGCATCACCTGCGGCACCAGAATCGATTACTTCTATCTTGGAATCACCCTCGTTAATTAAATCAGCCATTCTATCCTTCCAGTACTTCTATTCTAGCTGTCAATTCTTGAATAGATTTTACCAGCACTGGTATAAGTTCGTCATATCTCAAACCGTAACTCTCAAAATCCTCTGGTAAATCTTCAATTAAGTTTCCTTCTTCGTCAACTTCATCAACACTTTCAGCATATGAACCTTGTGTATATAAAGCATAATTTTGGTCATCTCCTGCGTAGTCTATAAGTTTTTGTTTTACATCTTGTGCTGAAAAACCCAGGTGTGTTCTAACACCACCATCTAACCATTTATACTCTATTGGTTCTAAAGTATTTAAAAAATCTAAACCAAGAGTTGTATTTTCTACATCAGTTTTAAGTGTTATATCAGAAGTATTTACTGAACCATTAGTATAAATATCATCCCATCTCAAGCCACTACTTCCTAAATCATAAGTATTGTTTACATTAGGTTTCCAGTGACTTCTAATAAAACTAGAACCACTAGCAGAGAGTGACAATCCCGTAGAAACACCATTCGGTCTAAAAGTAAATTGCGAAGTCTGACCTATATCAATATAAGTATTAGAAGCACCATTATGTTCTAATCTATCACCAGTTTCTACATTACCACTAGCTCTTACTGTTGCACCTTGAACTGTTGAAGCTGAAGTAATATTTGCAGATG
>Ga0209337_1003595_pt1 | contig 10924 bp, 6 predicted proteins | sample LinPmetageLP53_FD_184044 | JGI IMG/M metagenome (GOLD analysis project Ga0209337, IMG submission 184044) | Marine viral communities from the Pacific Ocean - LP-53 (SPAdes) (version 2) | ecosystem: Environmental > Aquatic > Marine > Oceanic | place: Pacific Ocean | collected 2010-02-08 | reverse complement strand
GGTTGCAGCTGTATCTTCGTCTGCTGCCATGAATACACTATTTAATTTATGCACATCTGCTTTGAACAGATTAATAGTAGTTGCTTGATATAGTGCTTCAGTATCAACTGTTTTTGTTTGACTAGTTGTATTAGTTTTTGTTTTTGCACTAACAACTGAACGAGAAATAGTAGCAAGAACTTTTAATTTACTACTATTAAATGTACTACCTAAATCTATTGTAAGTGTTTTACCTGTTGGTGATCCACCAAGAGTATAATCACCAGAACTTGAAAGAGTTATAACATCTCCAACATCTCCTGCACTAGCACTACCGCCTTTTGTTTGAACTGAAACCGTAACATCATTTTCTGAATGAGCAGTAAATATTTCATTTGTTCCTGCAGTTAATGTTGCTTGACCAGAACTAGAAAGGTCGGCAATAAACTGCCTTCTTATTTTAAAACTTGTATCACTAACATTATCATTGTCAGCTGTTAATAATGTTTTGACAACATCATATGGCATTTTGAATATGGATCTATCATTTTGTGCCGATTGCATTTTTGTTCTATTTCTCTTGAATGCTACATTTGTTGCGATTGCTGTTCCTAATCCGACAGCAGTTTCGATTTCAGTATCAGATACAATTGATTGTACTATTCGAGTGAATGTATTATTTGAATCATCTTCGAATGAAATATTGTCACCTATTTTTAAATCACTTGTAAAACTAGTTCCAGAACCAAATATCTTATCAGCAACATCTGCTTCTAATCCTATAGCAATATCTTGATTACCAGCCTCAGTTTCATCCTCTAAAATTAATGAGTCACCTTCATTTGCTGATGAACCGTTCGTACCATCTAATAGTATATTACCAGGTGAAGAAGCTGCACCAACAGTTGAAATGGTTCCTGTTAGTGTTTTTACATCGCCAAAAGTAGAAGTTAAATCTACATCAGCAGTAAAGATAGCATTACTCTCGGTAGCAGGATGTGATATACCTTTTGTTTGATTAAATACTTTTTGTTGAAATCCTTTACATCCAAAAGCGTTGAATTGAACCACAGCTGTGTTTGATGATGATCCGCCTGTGCAAGTTTCGCCAGGTACAAATTCGCCACTTAGATTTGTCAATACAGCAATTGTGTGTGAAGCAGTACCGCCTGAAGTGTATGTAGAAAAACCTGTGCCGTCAGTAGGACTTGTTGCTGAACTAGTAGCAGTTGATTCTGTAAATAATTCGAAAGTTGTTGCTGATGGATTCTTAACAGTAAAGAAACCACTATTAACATTAGTCATGCCAACAACACTAGCAATCTGAATAACTTGTCCCTCAGTAAAGTTGTGTCCTCCACTACAAGTTACAACTGGTGGTTCTGCCCGTGTAATATCTGTTATCGTTGCCACACCTAAAGATGTTAGACTTTCAACAATAGCAGTAGCACCTGAAGTACCGCCTGTTAGTGTTTCGCCAGTCGTTAGAGCACCTGAAGCAGGACCTCTTACATTTAAATGTGCAAACATTTCAACATCAAAAAGATATTGTTTATAAGTGTTTGTTGTTAATGTCGAAGTTGACATAAAGACACCAGAAGCAGTTCCAGAACTGTATTCTATACCTCTAGTTTTAGCACGACCAATATCGTGAACTGTTCCATCGTTGTTTGTTAATTCTGTTCCCCTAGTTGAATGTTCAGCGTCAACTAATCTAACCTTTTTATATGCAACTGTTTCATCTGATATGAATCCAACATCTGGTGTTGAGTGTAATTGTGTGATATTGACAAAAGGTAACTGACCAAATCTAGTTACAATACCGCCATCAGTTTCAAAATCTTGTGCTTTGTTAACATCAACGAATGTTGTTCCATGTTTAGCTATTTCATATCCTTTTACATATGCTTTACCTTGAGATAACCCCATAGAAAGTTTTGTGTCTGAAGCAAGGTTACCATCAGATGATGTTTCGCCAGTAGCATTGATACCACGATTTGTCCCTGCTAGTAGATGTTCTCTGACATCTAAGTCAAATGGTCTAATTGTATAATCACCACTTTCGTCAAAAGTCCTTCTTGCTAAAGTATCTTCGATTACAGCATATTCAGTTGCTCTTACTTTATTAACAACTGTACCACTTTCTACTCTAAACAATTCAACAAAACTTGAGTCAGCAGTTGATGATAACGAAAGTTTTGCTAAAGTTAATTCTATCTTAAATCTATGAGCACCAGTTGCGTTTTCATTTGATGAACCAGTTGCGTTATCTAATAAACTTGAATCGTCTGTAGAGGTTACAAAAGTTTCTGTGATTGTTAGTCCTACACGATAACTAGGAGTGTTTGAATACTTTTCTAATACTATTGTTTGGTCTGTTACATCAACAAAAAATCCATTGATATAATAAGTTCCTGCTTTTATGTGAGCAGCAGAACCTTGAGCTGTTGTATCACAGACAGCAGTTTCATTAGTTGAAGCACCACTTGTTAATGTTTCGCCTGATATGAATACACTAGAAACATTATCAGTTCCTGAATTTCTATATTTTACAAACAAGGTATCTGGATCAGTACCGTCTGTAGCAACAACACCAACACAATCAGCGACTACGCCAGATGTTCCACCTGTTAGACTATTGCCTTCAAAGTTTGAAAGTGTTCCTACAAGTGATGTTAGTTTTACAGCATTATAGTGTGGGTCGAAATTAATCTCACCAGGTATAACCATAGCACCATGCTCAAACATATGGTCACCAAATTTTTCAATTTGGTCTTGTAATAGTGATTGTTGAGTTGTTAATTCTCTCGCCTGAACAGCAAACGCTGGGCGATACATAACTCTATGAAAATTCTTATCCTTTGAAAAGTCATCATAATAAGGACTAACATTAAAATCAGTTTTTGATGGCATTATATTCCTTTACTAAAATTCAATAATTAACTTAACATTTTCTGTCTGGTCAGAAGCTCTAGTTATAGGACTTCTTTCTTCGACATAAATTATATCTCCAGAATCATATGCTAATTCTGGATTAGCATATCCAGAAGCAAATGTTACTCCGTTTACTGTAGCTGAACTACCTGTATTAGGTGTTGCAGTTGCACTTGAAGTTTGTCCTGTGATTGCGTTTGCACCACTTATTGCTGTTAAGTTACCATTAGTATCAGTACCTACATCAGGAAATCGTGTTTGATAGTAATACAAAATTTTATTTGTTGAATCAAATTCAATAACTTTAGCAACAGCACCAGTAGTTGCTTGATTTATTTCCTCATCGGCAGTAAATGTTCCTGATACAGATGAGAATATAGTAGCATAAATTTGTCGTCTTGTCGTTGCAGTTGCAACCGTTGTTGTTCCAAAGTTAGTTGGGTCTCTTAAAAGACCAATTCTTCTAAAGTCATTGGCAACACCAATATCAGATGTACCTTCAACACCAACAAGTGATTTGTTTAACATAACATAGAAACCGCCTAATTCTTTTATAGCGTTAGCACCATGACCACCTTTTGGTGGAATAATGACATTTAGATTTTCACCTGTTCCAGCACCACCAGCATTTGTTGCAGCGATGATATCAGCCGTTCTAATGTATGCAAAAGTGTATCCTGTTCCTGCAGTTGTTACAGTTGCACTTGCAATAGCGCCTGAACTGATTACTACAGAAGCAACACCACTTGAACCATCACCACGAATTGGGATTGCAGAAATAGTTGAACCTGAAGATGTACTAAAACTTGAACCACCAGCAACAACTAAGATTGTGTCTAACGCACCATCAACGGCAGCAGCTGATACGGTAGAATCTGTTGATACATGAATAAAGTCAGTTGACATAAAGTTTAGAGTTTCAGCAGATGTTAAAGAATACATATACTTCCATCTATAACCATCAGATGTTTCAAAAATTGAGTTTGATGTTGATGTTGGTTCTACTGTTGAAGCAGTTGCACCATCATTTTCTATTACTTTGTAAACAGCAAAAGAGCTGTTCATTACAACATAAGTTGAGTCGAATAAGTTTGTTGCACCACTTGCCGCAGCATTTGATGAACTTATATTGTGTTCGTACATATCATAAGTTGTACCAGTTGTCCAGTTTCTTCTTGGAATACAATGTGATACATCACTTGAAGTTATTAGTTTTGCACCTAACATATCATCATAGTTGTAAAACTCTGAGGTTACATCATCATTAGGTGTAGGTGGGGAAGCATCTGTTCCCTCGTTGATAGAGTTACCTTGTACATCAGCATCTGTTGCCCAAGAGTGTGCTCTTCCTATGAACAAATAATATGTCGTTGCAGCCGTTTCACTAAAAGATTCTACGAACTGTTCGGCATTATTTATTCTAAATTTGTTTGTTACTATTGCTGCCATTTTAGTTTCCCATTAAGTATTTATGTTCTATGTTATTATTTATAAGAGTTTACGAAGGCTCTTGGGTGATGTCTGTCGGAAACGCAAAATTATTTTTATGGTCAAGGTCACTATTAGTTCCCTCTAAATCTTTAAATCTCATAGTTTCTCCGTCAACATCTGTATTCAAAGTTCCCGTAAATCTTAATTGTGCCCAATCTGCTATTGTTGTACTTGCAGATATACCAAATTCACTTGCAATTACACCTGATTCACTTTCTAATCTAATATTAGAATTACCTGTTTCTGTATGTCCCTCTAGTAATATACCATTATTGTGAGCATATCTAGAAAAAGGTGCTCGTAAGTTTCTCATTCTAGGACCCCCATAAGCAAAACCATTACTTATACCAACGCCCCTTACTGTATAACCAAATTCATCTACTATATTTCCAACATCTTCTGCTGCTAAGAAACCTGTGCCATCTTCTAAAGTAAACGGTTCACTATTCAATGTATAGAAACTTCTTCTATTTCTTTGTTCCATTTCAATTGTAGTTTCAGGAGATAAGTTTAATTCTTTTTGTGTATTTGTATTTGTATCTCTATAATCATTTTGTGGTTCTATAGGAATACCTGCTCTTGCAACAGCTGATGATACTTTTGTCTTACCATCTAACTCAACAGCATTACTCATAAACTTTAATCCAACACCTGTTCGTCTACCAAAGAATGTAGAGAATAGAGTATTCAATCTCATGTAGATAGGACTATCACTTGTACCAGAGAATAATCCAGAAGATAGTGAAGCACCAACTGGTTGTTTAACCTGTGCGTTTAGTCTGGTTGCTATATTCACTTCTCCAGTTACATAGAATCCAGTAGGGTGAACTGCTCGTTTAATAGCATCACGCCATTTATTAATTGATTCTGAAACTTTAATTACATAAGAGAAATCTTGATAGTATAAACTATCTTGAACTTTTTTAGTTAATTCTGAAATGTGTCCATCTTCATTTATATATTTACCTGATGTGTCAATTTTTGTATCGATTGATGTTGTGCCTGTAAGTGGATCAGATTTTACTACAATAGCAGTTTCGCCACCAGAAAAAGTTACTGTGTCTCCTATTTCTAAAGCACCCGATGTTACTGTATATTTCAAAAGAGGCGCTGTTAAACTGACAACTGTTCCTGTTGCACCACTTACATTACTTGTAAATGTTTCATCTTCCGCTACAGTTCCTGAAACTGTTTTTAGAACAGCATAATGTGGAAACACTAGAGTTGGCGCTGATGTGAAATTAATACCATGTTCGATAATACTTAATGATGTTGCACGACCTATTTCGGCACCAAAAGGTATAACTGTTGCACTTGCACCATCAAAGGTTTCATTTAATATTCTACCACCATCTTCAAACTCTATTCTTCCAGCACCTACACTATCACTCACACCTTCTAAATTTATAATTATTTCTTCTTCATTCTGAATATTTGTTGCTTCATCAATTGATTGTGCGGCAGTTTCAAATTGAATGTTACCTTGTATTCCTTCAAAAATATTCTCTGATGCTACATTACCACTTCCATCTTCAAGAATAAGTTTTTCGCCAGCATTTGATGATGAACCATCAGTACCATCTAATAATGTGTAATTCAGTTTTACAGATTCTAAAGTAACTCTACTATAACGATCAAATAATTCAGTAGCATTTTCTAATCCTATAAATCTATCACCAATTGTGAGTGTCGCTGTTGGTAAAGTTGTATATCCACTACCACTTGCAATCATTCTTACATCTGTAACGTCACCATCACCAGACTCTTGAACTATTTTGTCACCGACATATCCTTCAGAAGCAGCTTTATTCTCTAAAACTATATGATCAGTTGTTTCTAATTCATAAGGTATATTTGGTGCTGATTTTTGATTAAGAAGAAAAGTAGATTCAGATTTCTGTGAATCAAAACTTTCTAATAATATTTCTCCTACTTCGTTCTCTAATTCAAATCTAATCTCTGTATCTGTTTCATGTGAAGCAGAATCTAAAAATTTACCAGTTGTTCCGTCAGCAGCGTCCTCTAGAGATAAATCGCCAGAACCAGTTCCTGATATAGTACCTAATTCTAATTCTACATGAATAGCAACACTTCCTGTTTCAGGTGCGATACCGCCATTTACAATTGATATTTCTGCTTCAGCAGTTCCAGAACTAAATGTAACTTGATCGCCTATCTCATATCCAGTACCAGCAACATTAACAACTACCTCGTCAACGCCACCTCCTGATATATCACCAACTTGAATACGAGAACCAGTTCCTGCACCACCCGATATTGTTGCTTCATCTCCAACCGTGAGTGTGCTACCATCATTTGTGATTGCTGTTGTTGATAAACCTTGACTTACTGTAACTTCTATTTGAACTGTAACATCAGCGTTACTAACACCAGATATTGTTTCACCATTTACAAAAGTTCCTGTAACTGTTTCATTGTTTACAGTAATCTCAGAAACAACAACTGAACCCTCTTGAAACTTTGTAACATTCTCGACAATCGCTGTGGCAATATTAACTGTCGTTGAAGCAGGATTATTTGCTTGTGTAATTTCTTGTCCAACTAAAAATAAAGGATCATTTACTGCTTGTGCTGCTGTTTGTGTACAGCGAATAAATGTATCAGTAGAAAATTGACCAGCAGATACTCGTAACATATCCTCAGTTGGTTTATAAACTTCGGTAGGTTCATTGAAAAGCATTCTGAAAAACGCTCTGTGTGCTTTGTCAGTTCCTTTTGCTCGATAAAGTGATTGAACATTTTTAATTAGTTTTCTTCTATTTAATAAGCTGTCTGTATTTGTAGGAATAGCATTTAAAAATTCTGACTTCATTTGTGATAAGAAATCACTAATGGTGTGGTCTGGATCAGAATAGTTTAAAAGTTGTTGTAAGTTTTCAACAGGATTAGCACGATATTTTTTTACTTTTGCAGTATGCCCTGAAGTTCCACCAGTTACAGTTTCACCAGTAATAAAAGCATTGTTTGCTGAAATAAATAATCTTGAATTTTTTCTTTGATCTTCTGCCAAAACTGTAGCAGTAGCACCCGATGTTGCGCCTGTGATAATTTCGTTTTTTGCAAAAGAACCTGAAAAGGTATTTTCTTCAACAACTATGTTATCGCCCTTATCTAAACCGAATACATTTGTTTGTTCTAATAAAACAAAATTAGAGGCAGTTGTTGCTGATTCTAAAATTATATTATCTATCTCAGTAATTGATTCTAAATTTAATTCAGCAGACTCCATGAACAGGAAATATGATGAAAGAAATTCAGTAAACTTAGGATGATCTGATAATACAAATTCAGGCACCTGTTGTTTAACAAGTGTTGATATTTTTCTTTTATTAGTTTTTTTCTTGTCGGTCATTGTTATCCATTAATATGATGAATAACTACTAGTTGTCGTATAAGTTGTTCCTGCTTGTGATGAACCACTTTCAACAGCGTCAACTTCACCATTGATTGTTGATCCTGCTGTATCTATTTGTAAAACTTGATTACGAACAGGTACAATATCATTTGAACTAGGAATAGCAAATACTCTAATTATAGTGCTAGTAGCGCCATCTACATTTGAAATGCTTGTGATGTTTGCTGAGGTCAGAACAATCTCACCAGTTTCATAATTAACTGTGCCAAAGGTTGAACTTGTATAAACTCTTGTAGTGCCACTTAAATAATAAACTCGTACATTACCTGCACCATCATCATCTAAAAAATGTTCGTTGGTTGAGTCATCATTGTTAATTTTAAAACCTGTTGATGATACGACACCACCGCCAGTTGCATTGTGACCACTATGTGGATTATAAAATGCATTATTAAATGACACAGTATATTTCAACGCTGAACTTAAAGTTGGTGTTATAGTCTTAAACATTTTAATAGTTGTAATATTACTTAATATAGATGTGTCGGCATTGTTAATTGCTTCAAGTAGTTTTGAATATCTAAAAAGACCAGTAAAGTTTTGTAACTCATCTTGATTATAAAGTGCTATGGTATTTGAGATATCTGTTCTTAAAGTCGAAACATCTTTAGTTGTTTTATCAGAATCATATTTAAATTCAGTTGTTAAACGAATGAAAGTTATTTCTGGATCTATAATTTCAGGTCGAACTGAAGCAACGGCATATTGTTTTAAACTTTGAACAATACTATTTTTTGTTGCTGTTGTTAAATTAGTACCTGATTTTGCTTTGATTGAAATAAAAACTTTACCATAAGAAGGCACAGCAGCATCTTCGCCGCCATATACTTGAACGGCTTGTGCATTTGCATATAAACTTTTAACAAGAACTTTATAATCTTCAGCTGTAACAGCACGATCTTGTGTTCCGTAATCTCTTGGTGCATTATATTTAATTGATGAAATTGATTCTGGTTCAGTACCACCATTAGAATTACTTATAGTTGTAATTGTTGTGCTTGAAAAACCACCAATATCTCCTGATAATGTAAATGATGAAGCACCATTTGGTAAATCTTGATTACAAGTAATATAATCTAGTATAATAATATTACCATCAGCGATTGCTTTTCCTAATACACCATCACCAAAATAAACTTCATATCTACTGTTCTCAACTTCTTGTAAAAAATAAACCTGAGATGTGTTACTTAATCCTGTAATACCATTTGCTAATGTGTAAGTGTTTGTTGTAGAGTCCGAAGAAGATTCCTGAATCTTAACAGTCAATGTTGTTGTATCAACATTATCATTTGGTATTATAAATCGTTGATCAAGGTCAGATGAACTTGCTGTATATTTAAAATTTAAATATGTTCCTTCTCTAACTTCTAAATTACTAAATTTATAAACACCATTATCAGGTGTGATTGACACATCAGCATTATTCAAAAAAGAATATGATTGTGAATCAACCGTTGTTGTAAATTTAGTTCCTCTTGACATGGTAAGCGAAGCGCCTACAGCATCATTAACAACAACATCAATTACTGCTGTTGCTGCCGTAGAGCTTGTAGGAGTATATCCCACTTGTTTTGCTTTTGATACTACACTTGATCTTAAATCAGCACTATCTAAAAACATTTCATTTGCTAACATATTCGCATTGTATCCTAGATAATGTGTATTATATGCTAGAACATCAAGTAAAACTGACATACCAGACCCCTCAAAATCATAGTCGGTAAATTCGTCTTGTTGACTTAAAAAAGTTTTTAGGTTTGCTTTGATACCATCAAAATCTAGTTCTGATATTTCTAATTTAGTTGCCATGTTATCTTAATCTTTCTAAAAAGGATTCTACTGTTACTGGTTCTGGATGATTAACCACATAAAAAGATATTTGACAAGCATATCTATTTCTGTCTAAATCGGGTTGTGTATTCACTTGTACCAATCTACATCTTGGTTCAAAATTTCTAATTAAAATATCAATTTGTTTTGATATTATATGATTCATTTGTGGAGTGATGTTTTCAAATAGCATCGCTCTTAAATTAGATCCTATCTCAGGATGAAAAGGTTTCTCATAATGATTTGTATTAATTAAATTTCGTACACTTCTTTTTACCGCTTCTACGTCAGTTATTTTCTGAATATCTTTCGTAGCAGAGTTTTGTTGAAAACCTAAATTCAAGTCCTTATAAACTCTAGAACTTCTTTGACTTTCGTTATTTTGTGTAGCGTCATACCTTGACATTAATTAATATCTCCTGTGTAATATTTATATCATTATCCTGCAAACACATCACCTGATCCAGAGTTTGAAGCATTAGGCACAAAACTTGCATGACCGCCTGTTGCATCACCTTTTCTATGAACACCCTTACCATTTACAAATACTGTTGACGACCCACCTGTTGCTGGATCTGTACAGGTTGTAATATCATCAATTCTAACTGTCTTTGCACCATTAGTAAAAACATCAGGTGAGCCAGTTGCATAAGCAGTTTGATGAAAAGGATTAGGTGTAGGACTTAAATGGCCTATATGTTTATCTAATCCAACTCTTGTAACTGCTTTACCCATTATTTTTTCTTCTTAGTAGTTTTCTTTTTTGTTTTTTTCTTTGCTACTTTTTTAATTGTTGGCGCTTTCTTTGCTGGTTCTGTTGTTGGTCCTGCATTGATGCCTTTGCCCCAATTCTCCCATAACTTTGATAAAAATCCCATAATAATCTCCTATTTCTTTTTACTAGTTTTCTTTTTCTTCTTAACTGGTTTTGAAACTTCTTCAACAACCTCTTCAACGATTGGTTTTTGTACTAATGCAGGTTTGGTTATTTCCATACCTTCAACATCAATCTTACCTTCGTTGACTAATCTTCGTCTATTCTCTAAATGTTTCGTTTGAATTACTTCCTTGTTACCACCTGAGTAAGCAACAGCGTGTCCTTCTTTCATTAATTTAGAAGTGAGTAAATCACCTTGTGGTGTTCTAAAGTCACCAAGAATACGACCGAACTTGCCTCGCATTTCTTCGTTACCATCACCCTTAACTTTTGATATTAGAGTAGCGCCATCACCGAGTAGGTGTTTCACTCTC
>Ga0209337_1003594_pt1 | contig 10927 bp, 12 predicted proteins | sample LinPmetageLP53_FD_184044 | JGI IMG/M metagenome (GOLD analysis project Ga0209337, IMG submission 184044) | Marine viral communities from the Pacific Ocean - LP-53 (SPAdes) (version 2) | ecosystem: Environmental > Aquatic > Marine > Oceanic | place: Pacific Ocean | collected 2010-02-08 | reverse complement strand
ACAATGGATATTTATAGATATATTTATATATAACATGGGAAAAATAGAAAAATACGGAAATTACATAAAAGCAGTTGGATATTTATCAGTTAGAGCAAAGATAATACTTCCTAAAGTAGGAAAAAATAGGCTAGGACAAGCTACTACTAGTCCAGGATCTTGCCAATATTTTGTTTTTCATACCAAAACACAAATGGCAGGTCCATTTAAAAGCTATCAAGAAGCATTTGCAACAGCAGAAGAAATGATAGGCAGACACTACACAAAAAAGGATCTTAAAAAGTCATGAATGAACCAGCAATATTAGCAAGAGATCTACAGACCCATAAGGGAATGATAGAAGCAGGAAGTAAAGTGACTATAGTCGGTACATCAATTGTAGGCCCACCATGTTGTCCCAGACAGCACTATGTTGTTGAAGACCAGCTTGGAAAGAGATACACTCTGGATTCAAGTTTCTTACAGAATAAGTAATCCTTTCAACATTTCTTGATATTTATATATACAATGTGTGATATGTCACATGTATAATAAGGAGAATATTATGGAATATAATAGAGCACAAATCAAGGAGGTAATTACTTCCAAGGGCTACAAATGGTTTAATGACCACAATAACAAAGGTTACGATGTAAACATCATTGGAATCAGAAATTCTGAGACTGATGGAAAAGTTACAAATCATTTCGACGATACCCTAACAATTTCTTACAAGGACTCAGATTCAAATTGGAAATTTCATCAATGGCCAGCAACAACCGATCCAGGAGCATATTGGATGGAGCATCCCATGAATACTGATGGCTGTGCAATTTTGGTACCAGGTCAATATAGAGGATCACATAAGATTAGACTTCACCAAGGAAAATACGAAGCACTTGGCCAAAGAAAACCTGTAAAAGTATACAGAGACAATGACAAAGATGATGTATATGATACTGATGAAGACACTATAACTGAAGGAGTTTATGGAATAAACATTCATAGATCTAATCCATACACAGAGTCAACTTACGTAAACAAATGGTCAGCAGGATGTCAAGTTTTCAAAAAAGTAGATGATTTTCACGAATTTATGGAGATCTGTAGAACTGCAAAAGATATTTGGGGTAATACATTCTCATATACTTTAATTGAGAGCAAAGACTTTGCATAATGAGATTATTAGAAGATAAGGTAAAAATTGGTAAGTCTATGCGTAAAAACATAGAATATCATTATGATACAAAAAAGAAAAAATTCTACACCCATAACTCAGGAAGAGGTGCAGAGTTTATTGAGTTAAATGCTCGAACTATGATTGGTCTATTATCTAATTTAAAGCAGAATCGCGATAGGTTAGAATGGACCAAGGATGGTATAAATTTATTTCCTGAATTAGCGCCAACTAATGGTGATATAGGTAGAAACAGAATAGCAAAAGGAGAATCCAAAATGATGAAAAACGAAATCAAATCAATGATTAAAGAAGAGCTAATGAAAGTTCTATCTGAAAGACTTTTAGTAGAAAAGTTTGAATCTAAAACATTAGCTAACTTGGCAAAAGAAAAAGATTTTAGAACAAAATTTTTTACTGCTGCAGCCAATACTTATAACATTGCATGGGACCAAGTACCTGAGTCTGCAGTTACAATGAATAAGCCAAGTGGTAATGGTGATGTAATCAACTTTTTCTTTGTGAAAAACCGTAAAACAAATCCATTTAGTGGTAATTCTTATGACACAATAATTTTTCCAGGATTGATTGGTTCAACTAAAGGTAAAAAGCATATTTATGCACATAGTCCTAACTGGAAATCCTCAGATAAACCTGGAATAAGAGGTGCAACTAAAGCTTCCCAAAGAATGGGAGCACAAACTGCAGGTTTACACAACTTTAAAAGATATTCAGAAGTTGCAGATACTGTATATTCAATAGATATTTCAAAACTCACAGGAGCAACGACAGATAAAAAAGCTGATAGAGCTGCAGCTAAGGCAGGTGCAACTGCACTTATATCTGCAAAAGCAATAGCTTCTCAAAATAGACAAAGATATGAAAAACTGTTAACTCAAAGACTTGCTGATTCAAGTCCAGGTGACCAAGTTTTTAAAATTGTAGACGCAATGACAAAAATGTATAAAGCGTCTATTGATAAACAAGTAGCCATGTTAAAGAAAAAGAAAATTTCTGATGGATGGAATAATGAATCAACTCTTATAAACAGGGCACAAACAGATATCATGCGCGCATTTGAAAGATACCTAAGTGCCGAAAATGCAGTTGTTAAAGGTGCTGCAAAAGATGCGGAAAACGCTAAAAAGTTAAAAGCTGGTGATAAAGCATCTTGGAGCGAAGAAAAGTATTATCAAAAAGAACTTATAAGATATGCAAGAGAAATACAAACAGAATTTAAAAAATTAAAAACCGCACTTAAAAAGGTAGATGCATCTAAAGAATATAGAGACATATACTAAAAATAAGAGAATAATATTATGGCAAAGAAAGAAACAGTAAAAAAGACCGCTAAAAAAGTTGTAAAAAAGGTACTTGACAGTACAGAATTAGACGAAAAATTAATAGCAGAATATAAAGAAAACAAAACTATATATGATATGATTTTGTGTTATACTAAATGCTACGGAGGATATGTATTAGCTGTAGGAGCTGGTTGTTCTTTTGGCTTAAGTCTTACACTTGGATTATCATTACTAATAGTATCAGGAATTTGGGCATATTGGCAAGTATGTAAATGCAAAGCATGTAAAGTTAATAGTGCTACTTGTTCACCAGATGGAAAGTGTTGCTAATGGAAAAATATATTTACAAAGGAAAATTAGAGAGAGTAGTAGATGGTGACACTATTGATGCTCTCATTGATGTTGGCTTTGATATCTGGGTTAAGAAAAGAATCAGATATAAAGGAATCGACACATGGGAAAGTAGAACAAGAAACCTTGAAGAAAAAGCAAAAGGACTCGAAGCAAAAGCAAGAAACAAGGAATTATTAGAAGTAGTTAGTGATAAACCTGGCTATTTTAGAATAAAGTCATATGGTGTAGGAAAATATGGTAGAGTACTCGGTGAAATCTTTATACGAGATATAGATGGCAATGAAATGATGATTAATGAAACTCTAGTAACAGAAGGCCACGGTTATGTATATGAAGGTGGTAAAAAACAATTATTTAAGGGATAAAGTTATGAAAAAGTTATTATTTTTAATATTGGTAATACCAACAACACTATTTGCACAGTATGGAAATACAGATAGTTGGGTTCAATTTGTAGTACAATATGACTTCTATGCTCCACAAGAGTCTAATTTTTTCATGGTAGAAGATACTATATCAGGTGACACTGTAATGTTTCATCAACCAACAAATCAATATGAATACTTAGATACAATTATCCCTTTAAATTCAGGTGACTATGTAGTTACTCTCACAGATTCTTATGGAGATGGTTGGGTATCACAAAACCCTGCCTGGTTTAAAATGCAAAATGATTGCCAAGGAATAATATTAAATTATGATCCACTTACACAACAGTTCTTTACTCTGGATACATTAGTTAATATATTACCATGCGCTCCACCAGTATCAGGTTGCACAGATCCATTTGCATTAAACTTTGACTCATTAGCCTCTATGGATGATGGGTCTTGTTTGTATATAGAAGGCTGTATGAATCCAAATGCTTCTAACTATGATTCAACTGCTGGTCAATTACCAAATGGTTTAATTGTAGCAGGAGGTAGTTGTAATGACAGTATTTGGGATCAAAACTACTTTGGTGTTGATTCAGCTGATTATTGGAACAATCCTTCAATATGGCAAATTGGTGCAAGAATCTATGTAGGTACAGCTCAACAACAATGGTTTGTAGATGCAGTTAGTGTTACCCAATATAATTGTAACGCACCTGCAGTGTTAATTTATGTTGTTCCTACAGAAGCTCAAGCAGACGGTGATGCAGGAACTTTTTCGCCTGGAACTGATGTTAATGCTATTGTAGGTGAACCTTGGTCACTAGATCCTTGTATATTCATATATGGATGTACTAATCCAAATGCATTAAATTATAATCCTTTAGCCGGAGTAAATGATGGTTCTTGTATTAATATTCCTGGCTGTACAGACTCAACTGCATTAAATTACAATCCAGCTGCAACACTTGATGATGGTAGTTGTGGTGGTGGAGGTCCTATTGTATGTTCGCCTGGAAAAACACTAGTAACTGTTCAAATAATGTTAGACCAATATGCAACTGAAACTGGTTGGAATATTTACACTGCAGGAGGAGTTTTAATAGATGAAGCTCAAGCTGGTACATATTCAGGACAGCCTATGGGAGCTATTGTTACTAGATATATTTGTATAGATGATAATACACCAATACAATTTACAATAACAGATACATATGGAGATGGTTTAGGAGGAGCTCAATTTGGTGGTATAGACGGAACATGGTTAGTTTATACTCCATGTGATACAATATCCCAAGGAATGGGAGATTTTGGACTTACATTTAGTGAGTTAGGAACGGTTAATCCTTGTCCTGTACCAGATATATTTGGATGTACAGATGCATCTTACGTAGAATTTAATTCTTTAGCCAATGTAGATGATGGTTCTTGTTTAACATTAAATATTTTTGGTTGTATAGATCCAACCGCATTTAATTATGATTCTACGGCCACAGCACAATTGCAAAATCCAGGATGTGATAATATGTTAACATTGACAGATTGGGCAGATAACGGATGGGCAGGCTCATTCTTAGTAGTAGTACAAGGAAATAACTATTGGGGTCCATTTACACTAGGTCAAAATGATTTAAGTTTAGATACTATAATAAACCTAAACACAACAGAACAGATAAAAACATATTTTTATTCATTCAATCAGTCAACACTTACTTCTAATCAATGCATGTTCCAAATAACAAATCCAGTTGGACTAGTTATTTCAGAAGGAGGAACAAATTCATTTACAGATCCATTGTTATCATATAATCAATATGGTCAAATCTACATTGACAATGCATTATGTGGAAATAGCTGTATTGACAGAGTTTATGGATGTTTAGATCCATTAGCTGTTAATTATGATTCATTAGCTAATACCGCAATGACTTGTTATTACAATCCAGGATGTATGATTCCTGCATACTTAGAATATCATACACAAGGATATACTGCAGATATTGACGATGGTTCATGTAATACTTTTGCAATTTTTGGATGTACTGATTCTACGGCATTCAATTATGACAGTTATGCAAATGTAAATTGGACTTCAGTAGCAGATCCTACAGATCCATGTATAGCTGCAATATATGGTTGTACAAATCCGGCATCATTTAATTATGATGCTTTAGCAAATACTGATGACGGCACATGTATACCATTCTTATACGGATGTACTGACCCAACACAGTTTAACTACAATTCATTAGCAAATACAGATAATGGTTCATGTATTCCTTATATTTACGGCTGTACAAATCCATCACAATTTAATTACGATCCTACGGCAAATACTGATAATGGTACATGTATACCGTTTATTTATGGCTGTACTGATTCAACTGCAATAAATTATAACGTTCTAGCTAACACAGAAGACTTCAGCTGTATAACAGCAATTTACGGATGTACAGATTCTACTGCATTTAATTATAATTCATTAGCAAATACTGATGATGGAACATGTATTCCTACAGTTTATGGATGTACAGATCCTTCTCAATTAAATTATAATTCATTAGCCAATACTGATGATGGAACATGTATACCATTTATTTATGGATGTATGGATCCAACACAATTTAACTATGATGTAAATGCAAATACTGATAATGGCTCATGTATTCCATTTATTTATGGATGTACAGATATTACAGCATATAATTATGATTCACTGGCAAATACTAATGTCGGATGTATCTCATTTATATATGGCTGTACAGACCCAACACAATTCAACTACGATCCAAATGCCAATACTGATGATGGTACATGTATTCCTTATATATTAGGATGTAATGACCCAACTGCATTAAATTATGACTCTTCTGCAAACGTAAATACTGGTTGTGTTTATCCTTTCTTAGGTTGTACAGACCCTAACGCATTTAATTATAATGTAAATGCAAATGTAGATGATTCAACTTGTATACCATACATTTATGGTTGCCTAGATATAAATGCAATAAATTATGATTCTTTAGCAAATACAAATGTTGGTTGCGTATATCCAATATATGGATGTACAGATCCTACACAGTTTAATTATAATCTACTTGCAAATGTAGACGATGGTTCTTGTGTTCCTGTAATTATTGGATGTACAGATACAAATGCAATAAATTACGACATATTAGCAAATACAAACAATGGATGTATATATCCTATCCTTGGATGTACAGATCCATCTGCATTTAATTATAATCCACTTGCAAACTTAGATGACTCATCTTGTGTTGCAGTAATTATTGGTTGCATGGATAATACACAATTTAATTTCGATCCATTAGCTAATACTCCATCAGGAACATGTATTCCTTATGCTTATGGATGTATGGATTCTACACAATTTAATTACGATCCAACTGCAAATTCTGACAACGGTTCCTGCATTCCTTTTATTTACGGATGCACAGATCTCACAGCGCTTAACTTTTATCCTGTTGCAAATACACTTGACAATTCATGTTGTTATATTGGTGGTTGTACAGACGCTGCCGCATTAAACTATGACCCTAATGCATGTTTAGATGACGGATCTTGTATTGTAATAGTTATTGGATGTACTGATGTAGGAGCATTTAACTATAATCCTTCTGCAAATGTATCAGATTCAACTGCATGTTTATATGATGCTGGATGTATTACTGGTCCAGGTAATCCATATTGGTTAAATGATGGATGTTATGCATGGGTTATCGATATAGATAATTACTGTTGTAATAATTCATGGGATCCATTTTGTCAAGATTTATATGATTATTGTCAACTTGGATGGCCAACAGGAATATCTGAAAGTGAAGGAAATTCAATAACAATTTATCCTAATCCAACAAGGGATATATTAAATATAGATAGTAGAGTTGCATTAGATGTTGAGGTTTATGATATGATGGGTAAATTAGTTATTAGTGAAAAAGAAGCTAAAACTATTAACTTAAGTAGAATTATTCCTGGAATCTATAATATATCTATAATATATGACAAATATAGATTTAATAAACGAGTTGTAAAACAGTAACGAATATCATATATTTTGATATTTATATATAGAACAACGTAATAAGAGGTGATTAAAAATGGCTAAAAAAAGAACAGTACAAGAACAAGAAGTATTAAAAGATTTGGCAAACCAACGAAGAATAGTTGTAGCTGAAATACTTTTACTTGAAAAAATGTTAAAAGCAAACAAGGATTGGGCAGTATCGGCTGAACAGATGAAAACTATTTCAATGGCTACAAAAAAGTTTACTGCTGAAATCCTTAGAATTCACCTTCGTTAATCTAGAAAAGAATATTATGAAAAAATTATTACTTATATTATTAGTTATTTTAGCTGCATGTGCGGCACCAAAAAAGTGCTGTTCACAGAATGCTGAAAGATTAAAAGAATTTTTTAAGTTTGGAACGTTTTATGGTGCAATCAATGGAGGTACATCAATATCTGATGTAGATTTATTCTCAATAGAAACCGGAGAATTATCTCAAGACGTTATTAAAACACCATATGATTATTCTATTATTTTAGGTGTTAGAAAAATGAAACAATTTGGTTATCAACCTAAAGAAGCATTTAAACGAGGAACAGAATCCTCATTTTCTGATGCAGCAACTATTGGAAGATGGAAAAATAATTTAGAGTTTCTATTTGAAGTTGATTATAAAAGACAAGAAGGCGTAGATTATATTAACCAACATCACTTTGTACGATATGTTTCAAATGATGGATGTGGAAATGCAAGATGCTGGAGCCATTGGATTGCAAAAGTAGAATACCTAGAAGACAACTTTTCAGACATAAAATATTTTGAAGCTTCAGAACGATATCACTACAATATAAACTCAAACCTTTCTGTAAACATAGGAGCTGCACAAAGACTTGCAGAACCTTATGGATACGATCCAATTGATGAATGGTACACTGCACAATCTTTTCCAAATGCCTCATCACAAGATTATACGGCAGGAACGTTTACACAACTAGCTATTCAAGAAGGATATTCAATAAATTTTGATGGTCAAGGCGGAGTAGAATACTTTGACCAAGGTGGTAATGTTGTTGCAACTAGTAAAGAAGTATGGGAAGCAGTAGTAGTTCCAACAGTTGTAGATGAATTTACTAAAAAGCAAAGAGAAGCGCAAAACGATAAGCTCCAACACTCACTCGTTATTGGCTTTGATTATTACAAATATACCAAAACAAGTTGGATTCACGCATGGGGTAACTTTATGCCATGGCACTACGACGATGGTAGTGAATATAGTTATCATGACTTTAATGAAGGACAATGGCAAGATCTAGGAGCTGGAGTAATTTATGGTCATTGGTACACTAAAAACTTAGGTGTATTTTTAGAAGGAACATATAATAGGTATTGGAATAGAGAATGGCACGGCTTTAGTGTCGGTGTAAATTATAGAGTATTTTAGAGGAGTAGATAAAATGGCAAAAGAACTAAACGAAGACACAGGAGTAACAGTCAGTATAAAGACATTAGGTGGAATAGCTGCACTAATAGCTACTATTGTAGGTATGTGGTTTGCACTACAAGCAGATATTGCAGAAGCCAAAGAATTACCAGTTCCTCCACCACCTGCAATTACTAGAATGGAGTTTGACATGAAAGACCAATTAGTTCGTCAAACTATAATGACAACCCAAGAAGATGTAAAGGAAATTAAAGAAAAACTCGATAAGTTGGAAGACAAGATCGACAAACTTAGATAAGGAGAATTGTCATGAAAAAAGATTATATGGAATGGAAAATGTTAGCAGGTTATTTGTTAATATTATGGCTTATGATACTGTCAAGTAGTGCTAGTGCACAATCTCCATGTGGTAATGATGAGTTATGTGTAGTACAATTCAATGCAGGTTTTAATGCTGCAAATAAAGTAGAATGGATTGGTCAATTAAATGAAGTTGAAACAACATTCATAGATATAGGCGTAGACACAAAAGCCGCAGGAAAATATAAAATTGTTGTAATTCCTACAATACTAATATTTAATGGTTCTGAAGAAGTTGGTAGGTTTCAAGCAAATATTATGATGCAAATGGAAGCAAAAAAGAAAGAAATACAAGGTAAAATTGATGAAATTATTATGGAGTCATTCTAATGATTAAATTAATAGATATATTATCTGAAATAGACTACCACTCCAAACTTTCTAAAGCCCACAAACCTGATTATGAGCAATTAGGTACTTCTGAATTTATACCATTTGATGAAACAACAGATGAAGCAGCAACACCTGAAAATGCTCCAGGATATTTTAAAGGCCTTTCAAAGAAAGAAAAAGAAGAAAGACAAAGAGTAATAGCTAAACGAAGTAAAATGGATGATGACGATCCAAAAGCATACAAAGCGTTTAGAACAGATACAGGCAAAAAAACAAAACCTTCTTCACATACAGCCAAATTTAAAAAAATGTTTGGAGAATCTGCTTGGAAAGTTTTACAAGAGGTTTGGGAAGAAACTAAAACATTAAAAGAGGCTCCTGCAGATACGGCATTAAAAAATAAAGCTAAAAAAACAGGTATACCTACAGGAATACTAAGACAAGTATATAATAGAGGACTGGCAGCATGGAAAACAGGTCACACTCCAGGTGCACCACAAGCAGCATGGGGAATGGCTAGAGTAAATAGTTTTGCAACAAAAGGCAAAGGAACATGGGGAAAAGCTGATAAAGATTTAGCCTCAAAAGCAAGAAAAGCAAAGAAAAAGTAATATGATAAAATTAAAAACAATATTAAAAGAAGGTTCACCAGGATTTGAAAACAGAAAATTTGGTGACTCATTACCTACGGCAAAAGATATACAATTAGCTTATCAAGCAAAGAAGTTAAAGGAATCAGACATCGTAGATCAAGCATTTTTAGATGCTAAACCGGTTAATGAAGACGGACACACAGATGTAGCATCAGCAACAAGAAAACTTAAACTTTCAATTGAAGACGCTACTCAAATATTAGAAAAATTAGAAGCAATGAAATCTGAAGACTCATTACCTAGTTGGTGGACAGACAAAGTAACTTTAGCATCAAATTATCTTAATACTTCAAGAGATTATTTACTTAATCCAGATAAGTCAAAAAATGATTAAACTGTCAGAAATATTAACATTAGATACTCTTACATTTTCAGATGATATTCCCAAGAAGCATCGGGATAAGATGAATGATAATACAGGAACGTTTAAAGACGTGGACGTATCACAATTTAAAGCTAGTCCACCTCCAAAAAATAGTTCTGCAATGACTATGCGAGAAATGGTTAGTTTAGATTCATATATGATGGATAAAGAACTTATAAAAAAAGCAGACGACATTCATGCATATTATTTAGAGTTTTTTGATTCTATAGGAGAACAATATCCTAAAAAAGAAGTAGATACATTAATGAATGATACAAAACCTATCATATATAAGTTAAAGTATCATTATAATAGACCAAGGCCTTTTCAAGTTGCAAGTGCAATAGATTTAAAGTTTCATCGTGAACCTCTAAAAACTGCAAAAACACCTTCATATCCATCAGGCCACTCTATACAAGGTGTATTAGTTGGAAAATATCTAGCTGCTAAATATCCTAAATATTCTACAGAAATTATGCAAATAGCTGATGACATATCAAAAAGCAGATTAGCAGCTAATGTTCATTTTCCAAGTGATTCAATATTTGGTGAACAAA
>Ga0209337_1003589_pt1 | contig 10935 bp, 24 predicted proteins | sample LinPmetageLP53_FD_184044 | JGI IMG/M metagenome (GOLD analysis project Ga0209337, IMG submission 184044) | Marine viral communities from the Pacific Ocean - LP-53 (SPAdes) (version 2) | ecosystem: Environmental > Aquatic > Marine > Oceanic | place: Pacific Ocean | collected 2010-02-08 | reverse complement strand
TCTGTCTGTTCCATTATACGATGTTGTTCTGTAATTAAGTAGTCTAAATAATTATTGAACTGTCCCCACACCTTGTGGTTGCTGACCAGTTGGTTGAGCTTCTTCAGGTGCTCCTTGTTGTTCATTGCCTGTAAATCCTTCTTCGTTTGGTGTTGGAGCTATACCAGTACCTATTGTACCACCACCTGCTCCTGTCGGGTCATTTGGGTCTGTCCCTGCAGGTAAGCCTTCCTGTTGAGGTGGTGCAGGTTGTTGAAACTGTTTCATAAGCTCTGCTTGCACTGCAGCTTCATCCATATTGTTTGTTACTTTGTCTGGGTCTAAGTCCATTGACTTTGCAATCTCACTAATAATATACTGAAACTTAGCAAAAGGTGCAAGTACAGGATTAGACGCTACACCCAAGAACTGCATGAGCCTTTGACTTCGCACTTCATTAGCCATAAGACTTTCTGTACCACGTGCCTTAACTTCTAAGTCACCCTTTATCTCAGGGTCAAAATCAAACTGCATATTAAACTGAAAAAAACCTTCGCCTAGTGGTCTTAATAAATAGTCATCTATATTCTTTATGACTGTTTTAATGTTACCACTTGCAGCGTTCATTAGCATAGATATACCACTAGCCGTTCTACCTACTCCTGTAACACCTGTTTGTCCATGTGCAAATGAGGGTAGTCCTGTGCTTTCATCTGCAAGTTGTCTTGCTTTGTCAAACAGTTGTAGGTTCTCGTTGGACACATTTGGAAACTTTGTTCCAAAGATAGCTTGCCCAGGTGCTCCTCCCTGTCTTCTAAATACTTTCCCTGGATATACACTAAGGTCTTGCCCTGGAACTAAATTAGTTTCATCTACTTCTATCAACAGATTACCTGACAATACAGCGTTGTCTACAGCCATACGCATAAACCCATTCATCAGTGTTTGAGTATCGTCCATGTTTTCTGCAAGACCTACACCAAAGAAAGAGTATGGGTTGAGTTCATAGGGTGCAGCCATATAGGGTATCTTCATAGGCTTAAATGGATTAAGTACCATGCGTAATAGTTTATTATTACAAATCCAAACATTAGCTTGTAGTTCATCAAATGCCTCTAGTTCAGATGGTATATCAACACCCTCCTGTTGTAAAAGGTCTATATCTACCATACCCCAATACTCAAGGACTTCAAATCTATCTACACCATATGAAGAAGAATAATCTGATAGGTCATCTTCCCAATATTGTTTTTCGTAATTTTCACCCATTGCAATACAGTCATCAATAACCTGACCTCTAAAGTATGGGCGTTTTTTTAATGCACGTAGCTGTGACCTTGACATTTTATGTCGTTCTATAGCATAGGTTGCTTCGTCCATATTGTTAGCATCTGGGTCTGGATAAAAGTTCCACACAGATACGTGAGACAGTTGAGGTATAGTTTTAAATGCAGGATCGTACTCACCCTCATCACTCCAATTAGGATACTCTTTATCTACAGCAAATGGACCTTTCATTATACCTGTACCAAACAATGACATTTCAAATGCAGAGTTACGTAGGTGTTTGTTAGCACCTGACTCTTGCAGTTGGTCATGTATCTTCTTTTGCATTTTCTTTGCAGCAATCATGGCAGGACTAAATGTAATAGCTGTAGGTGTCTTACCTGCCCCCTGCTCTAGTCCTTCTACATCTTTTAGTTTTTCGGATAGTGGTCCAAGGCTGTCCATTAAACTTTTTTCAGTAGCACCTGCAGGTAAATCTTTACCATCTCCTGAAAATCCATATGGACTAGCATCTGGTTCTTGTTTTATATTTTCTGGTTTTTGTGGATCAAAGTTTACATCTTCAACTACACCCTCTGGTAACTCCGTAGGCTCTACAGTTAAAGGAAACTTATTACCTGCAAACAGTACGTCAACTATCTGACCGTAGGCTGCAAGTGTTTTTGTTTTAGTTGTTTTAATAAATACTCTTGACTTTTCTGCTTCAGTAAATTGTACATCTGAACCATACAGTCCTCTATAGTTTTTGTAAGCTTTTAACCATCGTTGCTCATCATACTCTCTGTAGTCATCTGATTTTTTATACTTACCCATTACAAAGGGTATTATACCTGCAACGTCATAATCAGCTTGATTACTGTCTTCTGCATCTCCCAATGAGATAGCGTCATCTTCAATCATAATTTCTTCTGCCATATTAATATCCAAATGTTGAGTCAGCTATCGCCATACCATTAGGTCGGGAAGCATGAGGGTCGTAATCAAATATACTAAATCGTGGTCTTGACATTATACCATATCTTAAAGCGTCATACAAGTGGTCTTCTGATAAAGTGTCAATATCTTCTGGGTTCTTTTTATCTAATGGAATCGAGGGCAGTTGAGCAACAATATTTGTGCAGCTATTGAAAAACACCAAACGAGGTTCTTCGGTAAACTCATCAACCTGCAATCTTCTATGTATTTCATTTTTACCTGCTATTCTACTACCTCTACTTCTATCGGACGGTCTCCAACGACAACCTCTTGTAATCATCTGTTCCGCAAGAGAAGGACCAGTATCCCCACGTTTATGCCAAAGGCTACTATCCAACACGCCATACCTAATTGTTCCATCTGCTGCCTCTGCTTCCAGTACCATGTCGGCTAAGTCCGTTGCCAATACCTTTGATACGTAAAGTTCCCTGTATACAATAAGTTGCTCACTAGGGCTAACAGCGATCCAAACAACTGCAGATTTACTGCCATATCCATAGTCACATGCCCTAAATTTAACCCAATTGTTAGGTATATTAAATGGCTCAATAACATGTACGTCACGATTAAACTCTGTAAATGCTGCTCCCTCTTTAATATCCCAATCGCCCTCAAGGAGTTGTCTTCTCTGTTGTTCAGGAAGGGATAACAGCATTGCTTCATAATCACCCTGCTCTGCCAAGTATGGATTGTCCATAAGTCTTGCAGGTATAAACTTACGTTTGAAGAGAGCTTTACCTGCTTTGCTATGTCCTTCAGGGTAGCGGAGTACTTGACTTGTTTCAATGTCGGTTGCCTCAAATGCTTTGTTAGGTACTGCAGGGTCTATAAACATTTTCTTAACCCAACCGTGTCCTCTACCCCCAGGGTTAGTAGTAGCCCTCATATACACTGGCAAGTCGGCTGATGTACTTCTAAGTCGTGATCTCATGTAGTTCCAAGCAAAGGGTGTAGCCCATTGAGTAAGTTCGTCAAAACCTATCCAACTAAATGCAAGTCCTTGGTATCGGAGTACATCATCATCTCTGTCTAAGTAGGATAGCCACAATCGTGCTCCAGACGGTGCTACCCATTGCATTTTTCTTTCTGACCATTTTATTCCCTTCCATATCTTAGGGTAAAGTTCCTGCGACTTAAATATAAGTTCTCTTAGTTCTTCCGTTGTATGCCGTAAAAGAAGCCCACTGAAGTTAGGATGACCCATGTAACGTAGTGGGTCAGCTAACATTGCGTAGCTCTTGCCACCGCCTGCTGAACCGCCATACAGGACTTCTCGTTCTCCTGCTGCTAAAAAATCTGTCTGTGGTCCTTTGTTAGGTTTAAATATAACATTACGTGTTTCCTCTATTGGTTGTATGTCTAACTCAATGGGTTGCTGTAATGTTTTCTTTTGCACCTGTTCTTTGGGTTTCGATTTCTTTCGCCTTGGCGATTGCCTTTTCCGCATACTCTGCCCACTTGCGGATGCTTCTAGCTTGGTTCTTACGCTGTCGCTCATTCGCTACCCTTTTCATTAAACCTACATGAGATATATATCGTCCTGTCTGTGTTGTTAGCCAATTAGCTACCTCTCTATACGAATACTGTTTTAAATAATCTCTTGCCATTTCAAGTTTATCTAATTCATTTTGAACTGGCTGTAGTAAGTCGGGGTCTTGTTCGTCCTGTACATAACCAAATGGAAGTGTACGTGCTATACGTGGAATAGGAGACCATGTTACCTCGTCCTTTATGTCAAGAGGTTGTGGCAGTTCCCATCGTCCTAAAGTTTTAATCATCGTCTTCCTGTTTTTTAGGGGGCATAAGCATCACTCCACCTGATGACTCTACTTGTATCTTCTCAGTTTTAATTAAACCTGTTCTATCTAAGAGTTCTTTTGCTGCTGACATTTTATCTCGTATGCCAAGCTCTGTGGGGTCGTACAGTCCACCTGCAAGTGCCACAGCAGCCTTGGGTGCGTTACGTGCCATATAGGTTTGTGTAGCGTCCATAATTTCATCTTTAAGAGCAGTTACAATGTCATTGATAGCTGTACCCTCAGAGTACCCTGCAAGTTTCTTAGCCTTACCTGCATCTCCATTTGCTTCCTCAAACAACACTTGCATAAACAGTTGTTGCTTTTCTGTAAGTTCTCTACTCATTATACTATATCCTTACTGACTTGTCAATACATTTATATTGTATTGTGTGCGGTGCTGATAATTGAGGTTTAACATGTGACACAAATGCACCTACCATTGATATACATTCCTGTACTGTGTTCGCCTGATGATCTGGATTAAAATGCTTACAACTCACAGATTGATCCATAGGTGACATAAGACATATTGTGACAAAGGGTAAAAACATATCATACATTCTTACTTAATTCAAAGTGTGGTCCATCTATAAATGGTCTACGTCCTTCCTGTCTACGAGTATCTATGTAGTCATTCATAGCTTCTTCCATTGTCATGTTACATGTACGCAAATCGTTAATATGCCAAGCTGCTCCCCAACGTATCGGTACGTCCTCAAGCTTTGCAGCCTCCATCATAGCGTCAGCAATGTCGTCATAGACATTGAGTTCCCATGATGCCCTCCCACCTATATATGCCATCAAGTCTACCGCTAACCCCTCTAGGTGCTTTGACTTCATGGTCTGTGATGCTCCCTTGGCTACCAGTGCTTGCTGTTCCTCTAAGGTACGCATACCACATATAACACCAAAGTCTATCTTTGTTAGGTCTATAGCTTTTTTTACAACTCGTATCATGTCCTCATTGACACCTGTGAGTCTATCTAAGCTTCGTTGTGAGAGAGTAAATCCCATTATGTATTTCCTTTATATAGAGTAGTAATAATGTAAAAGGACATAGTATTAAAAATAAACCAAATCCACTTTTGTTATTATTCCATCTAAGATAATCGTTGTATCCTAAATCAGTTATTAATCCTGCACAGGCAATCATAAGAAAGAAAGCAGAGTAGACTGCTATTAAAATTTTATAGGTTGCTTGTTTAATCGTTCTTTGTCTGCTTTTTCTTTGCATGGTATACACACACCATTCATCTCTGTGAACTTTTTCTTAGCGTGTGAGTACACCTTAAATACCTCTATGGGTGTTTTACATATAGGACAGTCAGCCATTATTTTTTCTTTTTGACCATTCCACCGTACATCATGCCATTCTTACGCATGTCCATGTGACCAGTACGTGCTTTCTTACCTGCTACTGCACCGCCATAGCTCATTGTGGTCATGCCAGTTGTACTGTTCTTTTTGTCTTCGTCCATGCCCCCTGACATACCTGTAACACCGCCAAGTGCCATTTTCATCATGCCACCCTTTTTATATCCCATGCTTTTTACAGCCTTTGGTGCTACTTTTTTTAAAGCTGTTAAACCCTTATTCATTTTCTTATTCATTTTGTAATTCCCTTTTGTTTTTCATATGTCCTTAGTCCACCTAGACCCAACATACCCATGAGTACCGTCATTAAACTTCCCATATCAAATTCAGGTATAGGCGGTATATCTACACCTGTAAGGGTTACTCCAAATATTATTAGTGGTGACAGAATAAAGTGATACAATAAAGCTATACCACATACCCACCCCACAAAGGGTCTCCAACCGCCCTTAAATACGCTACCAGAGGCAGCCTCAGCTTTGTTTATCTCTAGTTGTGCAAGGAGTGCCTGTTGAGCATGAGAGTCCGACATTGTGGCTATCTCATGTGCAAGCCTTGCTTTCATGTCCTTGTCAGGTATTACTTTATCTAAGATACTTGATACTGGTCCTATTAAACTAGTTAGGATGCTCATCTTTTTTTAACATCTCCACCTTTATTATATTGTCTCCAATTACCACTTTTAGTAAAATAGTAATCGTAACCACCATCTAGGTATTTACCTATAATTCTTATTAAGGGTGTTCTTAAAGGAGAACCATCAGGCAAACCTGCAATTTGTTTGCCTATTCTTTTTAAACCTGTTAAAGTTTTAGGGTCTGGTATATCTGCCATCTATCTATCTCCTATTAACACTTACAGTCGGGGTTATTACAGCCGTTACCCTTCGGAGGTGTAGAGCTACCTGACAAATATCCTGCGACTATACCTACAACTCCTGTAATAGCCATCTGCAAGAGTTCAACAACACTGGAATCTAACTCACCTCCATGTGCGTTAGCCATCATAAATTCATCATAAACAATAAGTCCTAGTAAAGCCATTAAGCTTGTTGCTAATATCATTACTGTTAAAGGTTTAATTATTTCCACTACACAATCTCCTTTGTTTCCATTTTAGATTGAACCTGTACAGAGGTTCTTGTACCATTTACATAGATACCAAACCATGCAGCACCTGCACCTACAACGACAGACACAAATCCTGCCTGTGCATTGTTAGGGTCTGTTAAATCCATAAACCAATTACATGTTTGATAAAACACCACCATGTAGGACAGTATTAACATACGTGGTACTATTCTCCATGCTGATAGTTTTTCAGGTGTAATCATCTATATTTTTTTACTTTCTTTGCAATCTTTTTTGGTTGAGCCACAAACTGTTTGCCACTAGCCTTCCCTTTTCGTTTTGCCCTGCTAGTACTAGCGTATTCACTAGCACTAAGAGAAGCAATAGCTTTGGAAGGTAAATAGCGTTCACCTGTAGCTTTTGAACCTTGAGTAGAAGGTTTGCCACTCTTAGTTCTCCATTTTTGTTTACCCCAGTCTTTGAGACTTTTCTGAGACTTTGCAAGTGCCATTAGGACATCATAGCCTTTGCTTTTTTCTGTGCTGTAGGGCTTAGCTCCTTCATGTGAAATAAAGGCTTGCTTGTTGCTGTATGTGTCTTGTTTGAATGCAAAGAACCATCAGGCATTTTATGTGTACTGCCCATGCCACCCTTACCATGCGGAGTACCGTTCTTTAAAAAATGTGGAACACCCTTCATTGTTTTCTCCTGTTATATGACCCTGCGGTTACCTGCAGGTTGCGTGGGCTATTGTTCCATACATTACCGTCCTTATGGTCTATATGTTTACCGTCACCCTTACGTACCAATCCACCCTGCTCCGCTTTGCGTCTGTTACGGTTACGTATAACACGTTCCTTCTTCATGCGGTCAGATGAGTGATACTTTTGGTATTCCCAGTTGGGCATACTACTTGTAACCCCCACCCTTGGCTTTGTACTGCTTGGCTACCATCTGGGCTTTACGTGCAGACCACTGACCTGCACTGCCACCCTTAGTACTTGCCTTAACCTTGGCAACTAAATTTTTACGCATGTTAGGTTTTGTGTAATTGTTTGCCTTGTTGACTACCATTTATTTTATTCCATATACCTTTGCATATATTTCACTGCGTCCAAAGCCCAAGTCCCGCAGTTCTCTATCTGTAAATCTGTTTAGTTCACCCATTGCTGCTCGTCTTGCTCTGGCTTCCTGTGATCTCTTAAACCATTCCTTTAATATTTTAATCATCGTACACCTCCTTTGTTTATTGTACAAAGATAGTTATACCATGTTTACTCGTTAATTACCATAATCAGTTTTGCATTTCCGTGTTGCATTTATGCAAGAGGTATCTGTACCAAGGACATAATTACATGCAGTCTGTTCGCTGTGGCTGCCGTTACGTGGACTATATCACCTGCTGTGAGTATAAGGTCTTTCGATATAAGCTCAACTGTTGCATTTGCACCTACAGCTTTAACCTTAAATAAACTAAACACAGAACTGCCATTTGTAATTGTTACAGTTATGGTGTCGGCATTACCACTGTCCTCAGATACCATGAAGGACTCAACAACCGTCACGTAATTTGTGGGTACGGTGTACAGCTTTGTGGCTGTAGCGGTTGTAAGGTCTAGCTTTGCATTGCGGTATCCTGCTGTGCTTATTACGTTTGCCATTTAAACTTTTAAACTCGCCCTGTATCCATCGTAGCCTAGTCTTAGAAAATCTTGTTGTTCTTTCGGTCCAAGTTTATTAAAATAGGCACGTTCTTTACTTCTCTTCCTAGCGTCCTTAACTAGAGTACTTTTACCACGTACCCCTATCTTACCTGTGTCAATAACCTTGCCCACAGTTCTTCTAATTATTTTACCTGCAAGTGTAGGTTTTTGTCCTGTAGCCCCTTTGCCCATCTATCTATCTCCTTACCATTTCACTTTGTCTGCCCAGTAAGCAGCACTCAGCTTGCCCTTGGCTATGTTCCTACCGTGTCTCGCTTTAAACGACTTACGCTTGGCTTTCATTTTGTCCGACTCACCCGACTTGGGCTTTCCTGCTGTGCTTGCCCCCTGTTCACCGAAACGAATCATTTTAATTGTGTCACCCTCCTTGGCAAGGACTACGTGTGACTTTGTAGGGTGCTTGGGGGTACGCTTGGGCTTGTTGTAACCTGCAAAGGTCTCTCCACGGTACGTAATACTCATTTATCCCACCCTTCGGCTCTCATTGCCCACTCTACGTGCTCTAATGTAAAAGGTTTACCGTAGTAAGCCTCTACTGCCTTACGTACATAAAAGACATCACTATGTGGTAAATGGAGTTTATCTAAACTGTTCGTTAAAATAGCTTCATAAAAAGCTTCAAGAACATTGTCTGTATATAGTTTTACGGATTTCTTAGCCATTGTCAAGTATTATTTTTATATTTACGGATATTTATACTTATATTGTACATTTAAGTGATACATTTAAGTGAAGTCTTAGAAAATGTACAGTTTAAGTGTTTTATTTACAGTGTTTTTTTAAGTTTAATTATTTAACACTGTAAATGTATCACTTTAAGTGTGTATGTTTTCTAGTTATACTTAATTATACCACGTTTTAATAGGCATGTCAAGTGTTAATTTCATAATAATGTAAATAAAATGTATGTGTGTTGCATTAATGGTACATATTAACTGTTAGTTGCTCTGTGTGGTTAACAGTGATATTTCCTGATCTGTGTATTTATCTGTATATACGTACGTACAGGGGTGGCATGGCACTCGCCCTACCCCCTATGCAAGCTTAAAAATTTGACGATATGTAAGCTTTTGAATATAAAGTTTTTTAAATCATTCAATCTAATACACTTTATTTAATATAGAGCCAATAAAACAAGGTTATATTTAATTATGACAACTGATACTTTATGAGTGGCCTATATAGTGATGCGTAAAACGTGACGATTCCTAAGATGTTGTAAAAATTGTTAATGCCGATGCATATCCCCCCTAATTTAATGCTGTCACATAAATAACACACATTCAAAATACTTTAACACCTGATTAAATTTTTATTTGAATAAGCATTAAAATTTTGATATTGATTATTTAAGACATACAACCAAACAAACTAGTAAATCGCTAAACAAAAAGGAACGTATAAGATGAGTAAATTAAAAAAGCTAGGTTCAAATATGACTGAAATCACTTTTGGTGAATTTCCAAATAGAACGTGTGTATTATATTCTTATGATACACCAGTAGCAGGATATTGTAACGAAATTGGAGCATTTAGAACAAACCGTTCCTACAGCCAAACGACTACAAAACACATCAATAAATACTTCAGTATTGTTGCGACTTCTAGTGACATTGGGAAACCAGTATCACCAACAGAAATTAAAGCAATTCTTAAACGTGCGTATGCTTTAGAAGTGGAGGCAGTCTAATGCGTAATAAAGTTTATATAGAAATAAAAAATGTATACGGTAATAATTTAATATACCCTGTATGTGAGAAAGCAAAAACATTTACGAGATTAATGAATAAAAAAACTTTTCATAATTACGAATTGAAAGAAATTGAAAAACTAGGTTATGAAATAAAAGTAAAAGCAAATAATAGTTGGGAATAAAAACAATAACTTGCGTCACATTCTTAATTGAGTGTGACGTAAAAAATAAGCTCAAATTATCATAAGGGGGGGAGGGGGATAGTGGCAAAAATGTCACAGTGTTGCAAGGAGGTAACTGTTACACAAAAGACACAGATTAAAATAAAATATTTATTTATGTAGACAAGGTTAAAATAAAAATATATAGTAATTGTATAGACAGAAACAATGGAGATTAAAATGCAAGTATCAAATAATCAAAACTTTGAAAAGTTTACTAAGACTAAGACAGCCAAGCCAAGTAATAAACTTATTACGAGGAAAGAACAAAAACTAAAAACTATGAAATTAAAAGCATTAAGAAAATTTATTGAAAATAATCAAAATTAGGTATTGACAAGTAAAATAGTAACAAATAAAGTAACTACATAAGGTACGACGCTGATAGAAAAGTGACCTCAGCAAGACTGAAACAACTAATACGAGCTACCTTATACAACAGAGTCCTGAGTACGACACTAAAAGGCTCATTAAAACTGAAACCCTGACTTAAACAACACATAAAGGAGAATACAAAATGGCTAGACATGTAAGAGAGGTAGGAACATTCGTATTAAGCAATTCAAACCTACAGGTAAGACTACGCAACAAAGGTCAATCTGTACAAATGATTATAGCAGATGCGTTTGGTTCTACTATCGCCATTATACCAGTAAACAACTCTGGTGCTATTAACGCCCTCATGGAAGGCAGATGTTACAGGCTACTTAATGGAAGACTAGCAACATGGTCACAAAAGGCTAAAGAGATAGCTAGAATTGCCAAGGGTGCTACTAAAACTAAAACAAAGGCTAAGACTAAAACTATCAAAGC
>Ga0209337_1003588_pt1 | contig 10935 bp, 11 predicted proteins | sample LinPmetageLP53_FD_184044 | JGI IMG/M metagenome (GOLD analysis project Ga0209337, IMG submission 184044) | Marine viral communities from the Pacific Ocean - LP-53 (SPAdes) (version 2) | ecosystem: Environmental > Aquatic > Marine > Oceanic | place: Pacific Ocean | collected 2010-02-08 | reverse complement strand
CGGTCATATCACGCACTGCTCACAATAATGCATGGAGTATGTTGGATATCACGTTACCAAACGTAACCTCTACTATAACTACCGATAAACACGAGACTACTATTGCTGAAAGAATAATAGCTTTACACGCAGTAGATGGGTCTAGTTCTAATCAAGTGTACTTTGGTTCGATTGACTTCTTTTGTACTAATGGGCAGATACGTGGTGAGCATGACAAGATACGTAGAAAAAATACATCTAACTTCTGTATGGATAGATTTATTGATGAACTTAAAAATGCCAAGCAAGACTTCTATGCACAGTCAGAACGTCTACAACATTGGGCGAGAAGTCCTATGCCTATCTTGGTGAATGTGTATGATATATTAAAAGATATCATTGGTTCTGATAAAAAAGCTATGAAGATGGCTAGTCTTTATTCACAAGAAGCTCACACTAGAGGTGCTAATGTGTTCAGCTTGTATAGTGCTTTTACTAACTATGCTAGTTATGCTGACGAAAGAAATGGTTTTAATCTTAGGGAAACCGGGAATGATACCAAGTCTGAATCAATGTGGAAGAGAGAACACGAAGTAGCTAAGTGGATATCTAACCCTAAGTTTAAAGCATTAGTTGCAGCATAAGGAAAAGACACATGAAAAAGAAATTCCCTAGATATTTACAGGAGCAAAAGTATGGAAACGGTATGGTTTTTTACAGATATAATCCTACTGCTAGATATATTGATGAAGGCATTGTCACACGTACTAACTTAGGTTCAGATTTGTCAATAGCAAAAAGACAAGCTAATGAATTTAACAAATTGATTGATGCATTTTTGCAACAAGAATCTGCAATTGTGTCTGTACAGAACAATCCTACTATACAAGGTTTAGCAGATGAGTATTTATTATCTAGTGATTTCAATATGTTAGCCGATAAATCTAAACAAGATTATCAATACTTCATAAAGAATATGTTGAATACAATTGTAGAAAGTAAACACTTGTCAAGAATATATTTAAAAAATATGACGAGTGCTAAAGCTAAAAAAGCATATGAAGTATGGCTAAATCGTGGCATATCTATGGCAAATCATATATGTTCTGTGTCAAGAAAAATGTACTCTTATGGAATGGAGATGGGTTATGTACAAAGTAATCCATTCTCCACTTTCAAATGTAGAACACCTAAGTCTAGAAAAACTTTATGGACAAGAGACCAAGTAACACAATTTCTAGATTATGCATACACTAATTTTAAAACACGTAACTTAGGTTTAATTGTACAAATGGCTTATGAATGGTGTCAAAGAATTGGAGATATGAGATTGTTAAAGTTTGAGTATATAGATTTTGATAATGGTATTTTACATTTAGAGCAATCAAAACGTAGGGCAACAGTTCATCTTCCAATCAGTGATGAGTTACTAGCAATGCTTGTACAACAGAAAGAAGACTATGGATTCCAAGAATATGTTGCACCTATGCCAAAGGCGATTAGAGGAGCATACAAGCCTTATAGTCTTCATGGTATATCCAAGCTAGGAAGAGTGGCTATGTCCTCTGCAGGCTTATCTAATGAGCTACGATTGGCAGACTTACGTAGAACAGGTACAACTGAAATGGTTGAAGCTGGTGTATCTATGGGTCAAATAATGTCTGTTACAGGACACGCAAATCCTAATAGTGTTATGCCATACATGAAAAATACTTACCTTAGTGCAAAAAAGGCATTGACAACACGTGAATCCGTTGTTATAAGCACAAGGCAAGTGCCGAACAGCTAATATTATATATACATATAAGTGATACATATAAATGAATATATACAATTATATAAATGATTTACAGTTAAGTGTAGGGGAATCTAAAAGACTAGATTGTCCTAACTGTAAAAGCTACAATACATTTACAGTAACTAATAATATGGGTGCAATAATGTGGAACTGCTACAAGATATCATGTAGTTTATCAGGAAGTTCTCGTGTTACTCTTACTGTAGATGACATTCGCACTGCTATGCATAAGCAGATACAAGGAGATGATAATACCATCTTTGAGTTACCTAAACATATTGTTCCACATGGTAATCGTAAGGCAGTTACTGAGTGGTGTAATAAGTGGGGTTTATCTGCTGACAAACTAAGTTTGTACTATGATGTTAAAGAAAATAGAGCAGTGTTTCCCATTGTGCATAACAGCAAGATTGTTGATGGTGCAGGTCGTTCATTAGGTAATAGTTTACCAAAATGGAAACGATATGGAAAAAATAACTTGCCCTATTCTCAAGGACATGGTACAACTGCTATTGTTGTTGAGGATTGTGTTAGTGCAGCAGTGGTTGCGAGTGCTACACGGAAGGGGATAGCTGTGCTAGGAACGTCTTTATCGGAATCACATAAGCAATACCTATCACAGTTCTCAACAGCAATAATTGCGTTAGACCCGGATGCACTAGACAAGACAATGCAATTTGCAAAAGAGTTACGCAACTACGTTAAACAAATAAAAGTACTTAGACTGAAAGACGATTTGAAATATAGAAATGAAGAAGACTTAAATAATTTATATTTCCTAACCCCAAAGGAGTAAACTATGGAACTATCCCTAATACGAAGTTTAATGGACAAAACATTTTATGATGAGCATAGAGGTGCTAAGTGTCCAGACAGACTATTTAGTAAAGATGTAAGGAAGATTAAACAAGCACTAGATAGTGCTATGACTACATACGAAAGAACAGTAACACCTGATGAGATTGAAGCATTGTTTATGTCAAACAATCCATCTATGACAACTGCTCAAAAACAAGCATACTCATCATTGTTTGGTAGTGTAAAACGAGAACAACCAATGGGAGAAGATATTGCACAAGAAGTTTTATCTAAACTATTTCAGCAAGTTGTTGGTGAAGACATTGCTAATCTTGGTTTTGATTATGTCAATGGTTCTCAATCTACACTTGAACCTCTTCGTCATATTTTGGAGCAGTATGGTGATGATTTTACACCTAATCTAAACTTAACATGGGAGGATATTAGTATCGAAGCATTATTATCTAAGAATGATTTAGAAGCTAGGTGGAACTTTGGTATACCAAGTTTGACTAGAGTGGTTGAGGGTGTAAATGCTGGGCATCTAATTGAAGTAGGTGCTAGACCAAATACAGGTAAGACATCATTCCATGCGAGTTTGATTGCATCTCCCGGTGGCTTTGCTCATCAAGGTGCTAGATGTATTATACTGTGTAACGAAGAAGGTCCTCATAGAGTGGGAGCACGATACTTGACGGCAGCGACAGGCATGACAATGCATCAAGTGAAAGAGAATCCACAGAAAGCACAAGAGTTGTACAGTCCAGTACGTAAACATATAGATATCAAAGATGCATCGAATCGTGATATGGCTTGGGTAGAGAGTGTATGTAAATCATATAAGCCTGACATAGTTGTACTAGACATGGGAGATAAGTTTGCTAGGACAGGTGGCTTTGCTAGACCTGATGAAGCATTAAAGGCTAATGCAATATATGCTAGACAGATAGCTAAGTCTCATAACTGTGCTATGTTTTATATGTCTCAACTATCGGCTGAAGCAGAGGGTAAGGTTGTACTTAATCAATCTATGATGGAAGGTAGTAGGACAGGTAAAGCTGCTGAAGCTGACTTGATGGTATTGATTGCTAAGAATCCACCACTTGAAGGTCAAGAAGAAGAAGGTCCTGAAAGACATCTCAATGTTGTAAAAAACAAATTGACAGGTTGGCACGGTAATGTTACTTGTAATCTTGATTATAAAACTGCGAGGTATACAGCATGAAGCTAACACTTGATGTAGAAAATACAGTAACACATAGAGATGGTAAGTTACACCTAGACCCATTTGAAACTAATAACAAACTTGTTATGGTTGGCTGTTTAACAGATAGTGGTCAAGAGTATTTATACAGAGATAACTTTAATGGTGTGCAAGAACTACTCGACCAAGCAACTATACTTATAGGACATAACATAGTACATGACTTAATGTGGCTATGGGAATGTGACTTAAAGTATGATGGTCCTGTATTTGATACCATGTTAGGTGAGTATGTACTTCAACGTGGTTTGAAAGAACCATTGTCTTTAGAAGCTTGTGCAAACAGATATGATTTAGCAACTAAGAAACAAGACACAATGAAAGATTACTTTAAGAACAAAGTACCTATAGATGAGATACCTAAACAAGAGTTATCTGACTATCTATCTGCTGACTTAAAAGCTACACAAGAGCTATCTGATGAGATATACAAGAAACTAAACACACAAGAGTATTCATCTTTGATGGATACCATTCTACTAACAAATCGTGTTGCATTAACATTGGCAAGAATATATCAGACTGGTTTCACTGTTGATAAAAATAAGCTAGATGAAGTTAGAGAAGAGTTTGAGCAAGAGAAGGTTAAGATAGAAGAAAGATTAAATAGACAAGTGCATAGTCTTATGGGTGATACACCAATTAATCTTAATAGTCCTGAACAAATGTCATGGATTATATACAGTAGAAAACCAAAAGATAAATCAACTTGGATGAATCCTTTTGTTCCTTATATGAGCAAAGAAGATTTCAAATCTACTATAGAAGAAACATCTGAGATAGTGTACAAAACTAGAGCAGATAAATGTCACGAATGTAATGGAACAGGTACAATTAGAAAGGTAAAAAAGGATGGAAATCTTTATGCTAAGTTACCCAAATGTACTACTTGCAGTAGCCTTGGCTACGTTTTTACTCCTACTACACAAGTAGCTGGACTTAAATTTAATGCACCAACCGTTAAATGGATTAGTGCCAATGGATTTAGTGTTAATAAAAAGATGTTACAGATTCTACAACACGTTACTAAGAGAACTGATTCTGTTTCTGCGTATAGCTTTTTACATGACTTACAAAGGCTATCTGCATTAGATACTTATCTATCTTCTTTCATACAAGGTATCAATACTTATATGAAACCTGATGGTAAGCTACACGTAAGATTACTACAACATAGAACGTCTACTGGTAGGTTTAGTGGTGCTGACCCTAATATGCAGAATATGCCTAGAGGTGGTACATTCCCTGTTAAGAAAGTTTTTATATCACGATGGGAAGGTGGTAAAGTTTTAGAAGCTGACTTTGCACAGTTAGAGTTTAGAGTTGCTGCTTACTTGTCACAAGATGGAGTTGCTATTGAAGAAGTCACTACTGGTTTTGATGTTCACTCGTATACGTCTAAAGTTATTACAGATGCGGGTCAACCGACTACTCGCCAAGATGCGAAAGCACACACCTTTGCACCACTCTACGGAGCAACAGGATTTGGTAGAACACAAGCCGAAGCAAAATACTATGAACACTTCACACAAAAGTACCAAGGCATTAAATCTTGGCATACCAGATTGGCTTCGGAAGCTATGAATACAGGTATGATTACTACACCTTCTGGCAGACAGTTTTCGTTCCCGGATATAAGAAGATTAACTAATGGTAATGTTACAAACTTTACGCAGATAAAGAATTATCCTGTACAATCATTTGCTACTGCTGATATAGTACCTCTAGTGTTAATGCATATGGAAGACAAGTTTAAAACATATAAGTCTTGTATAGTGAATAGTGTGCATGATTCTGTAGTAGTTGATGTGCATCCTGAAGAGATAAATCAAGTAATATATTTGATAAAAGAAATAAATAATGAATTGAAACCACTGATTGAAAGTAAGTTTGGTATAAATCTTAATGTACCTTTACTATTAGAAGCAAAAATTGGTGACAATTGGCTTGACACAAAAGATGTCGCATGATATAACTATAAAACTTTAATGAAAGAGAGGTATCACACATGAGTGATTTAATAACTATAGATACAAGTAACTATGCTGCAATGGCAAAAGCTATGGGTATCGCAGGAGACACTTCTTCCGAGCCGAAGAAGAGCAATACTTTACCTAGATTGAGGATTAATCATTCTCCAATTATGGGTGAAACAGAAATGAACGGTAAGAATGTTAAGGTTGAGGTTGTTAATGGGGGTACTTATCGCCTAGACAAACCTGATGTTGACACATATTATGGTTCATCGGCAACTATCAGACCTTTTATGCAGAGGTTTATGTATAAAAGATTTGTTAAGAATAACAATGCCAAAGCAGGTGAGCCAATGGGTACTTACCATAAAACTGTTATGGCTGATAGTTTAAACATTGATTTAAAAGATAATCAAGGTACATTTAACTGTGGTAAACCTGCAGGTTATGTAAAGGATTTTAAATCATTACCAATAACTCAACAAGATTTATTAAAACAAATAAAAAGAGTGCGTGTCATATTTGGTTTAATAACATTGGAAAACACCGTTAACGAAAAGGGTGAAGCTACTGAGTTGGCTGAGTCTCCATTCATTTGGGAAATTGATAACCGTGATGCTTTTAAAACAATGGGTGCTCCCTTTGCGAAATTAGCACAAATGAAAAGACTACCTGTTCAACATAACATTGTGTTAAATACAGATGAAAGAAAGTTACCTAACGGTAATTCATTTTATCTTCCTCTACCAAGTCTAGATGTTACAAATACAGTTTCATTGAGTGATTCTGACCAAACTATGTTTGCAGACTTTGTTGCATGGGTTCAGAATTATAATGAGTATATCATTAATGAATGGAGCATCAAGAACGAAAGTAACATAAGTCAAGAAGATATAGACACTGTAAGCGATTTTATAGATATAGATTCTTCTGAAGAGGTAGCATAATGCACCATCCAGCAGAATTGGCGATTCATCAGTATCTTGAAGATGCTACTCATGGTAAGACTAGAATGAGTGACTCTACTATAGAACGTATAGGAGAAGAAATTAAGGATGCTTTGAAACGTCAATTTGCTGGTGGTAACAAAAGGGATGAGTTTAGATTTAGAATGTCTAATATAGGCAGACCCTCTTGCCAACTATGGTTTCAAAAGAATCACCCTGAAAAAGCTTTACCTAAACCTACTACATTCGTTATGAATATGATGTTAGGTGATATCGTTGAAGCAGTATTTAAGGGATTGCTTACTGAAGCCGGTATGGAATATAAAGACAATACTGAAGTAGAACTTAAATTAGATGACGATAGAACAATTAAAGGTACGTATGATATTGTTATGAATGATGCAGTAGATGATATAAAATCAGCTTCTGATTGGTCATACAGAAATAAGTTTGAGTCTTATGAAACACTAAGAGATGGAGATAGCTTTGGTTACGTTGGACAACTAGCAGGTTATGCAAAGGCATCAGGACACAAGGTTGGTGGTTGGTGGGTTGTCAATAAAGCTAATGGTCAATTCAAATATGTTCCAGCAAGTAATATGGACTTAAAAGAAGAACTTAATACTATAAAGAAAACTATAGCTATAGCAGAAGAAAAAGAATTTAAAAGATGTTTTGAGCCACAACCTGAGTTCTTTCGTAAAGTGTCTACAGGTAACATGGTTCTCAATAGTAATTGTAAGTTTTGTGATTATAGAAACTCATGCTTTCCTACACTAAGAGAACTACCTGCACAGATGTCTCAAGCTAAAGAACCTAAGATGGTTCAATATGTTAAGTTAAAAGGCGAATAAGTGCAGCTATATCAAGTAAGCAAACAAGCTAAGAAGTATGGATATAGAAGTGGTTTAGAGTATAAGGTATCTCTATATTTAAAACAAAAGAAATGTGAGTACTCTTATGAAAGTATTAAGATAGAATGGGAAGACTTAGCCTATCGCACTTACACTCCTGATTTTATATTATATAATGGAATAATTATAGAAACAAAAGGAAGGTTCTTAGCTATTGACAGACGAAAACATTTAGCTATAAAAAAGCAACACCCAAACTTAGATATTAGATTTGTATTTACTAACAGTCGTGCTAGACTTAATAAAGGTGCTAAGTCAACGTATGCACAATGGTGTATTAAATATGGATTTAGATACTATGATAGGATTATACCTGAAGATTGGTTAAAAGAAAAAGGTAAAAACGAACATCCTAAAAGAATAAAATTTGTAGGAAGAAAGTTAAAAGGAGAATTAAAGTATGGAAAAAAACATAGGAAATAATAATAAAACTATTTTACCTGAAGATTTTATTATTAAAGTTAATCCTCATCTAAATAGTATAGGTAAATGGAATGGTGGTATAGAACTATCTATTATGCCTAATTTAGATAATCCATTAGATGATGATGACTATTATCAAGTGGAGCATATATGTAAGATGCTTTGTTCTACATTAAATTTTATGGAAGTAGAGCCTAACTTTAGAGATAAAATAAATGATTACGTTGTTAATGTATTTGACAAAGAGCATAAAGATTCTTTTAAAAACAATGAGATTAAAAAAACGTATAGTGATAATGTAATAAATGTATCCTTTGTTAAATCTGAAACATAATGAGACATATGGAGTTTATGAAAATGATGCAAGATAAAGAATTATCAAAGCTACAAGAGGACATGATTAATCATCCTAGACATTATAACGAAGCAGGTATTGAATGTATAGATGCTTTACAAGCTATGCTAGGTGATGGATTTGATGCTTATTTACAAGGAAACATAGCTAAGTATTTATGGAGATTTAAATACAAAAACGGTTTAGAGGACTTGAAAAAAGCACAATGGTATCTAAATAAACTAATAGAGGTTTACGATGTCACTGATAAGAGTTAAAATAATATGTAATATAACGGTTGACCCAGATGAGTATTCAGTTCCTTCTGATGGTGACGTTACAGAAGATTTTGAAGAGTATGTAAGAGAATTCTTTTACGATATAGATGGAACAAAAATAACACAATTAAAAGTACAAACGGAGACATAAATGTTAAGTAATTACCTACCAACTGACTATCAAAATTTTATAGCACTCTCTCGCTATGCAAGATGGAAAGACGAAGAACAAAGAAGAGAAAATTGGGGAGAGACTGTAGATAGATACTTTAGTTATATGAGTAATCATTTAAATAAAAATCATAACTATACTATCACTAAAGCATTAAAAGAAAAACTATCAGCACAGATAATGTCTTTGGGGGTTATGCCTAGCATGAGAGCCTTAATGACATCAGGACCTGCATTAGATAGATGCCATGTTGGTGGTTATAACTGTAGCTACATACCTGTTGATAGTCCACGTTCATTTGATGAGTGTATGTATATACTTATGTGTGGTACTGGTGTTGGCTTCTCTGTGGAACGTGAGAATGTAGACAAGTTACCTATAGTCAATGAGCATTTTGAAGATAGCACTACGGTCATAAGTGTCGGAGATAGCAGACCGGGATGGGCAAAAGCATTACGAGAGTTAATTGCTATGCTTTATGTTGGTCAAGTTCCTACATGGAATGTTTCTGAAGTTAGACCAGCAGGTGCACGACTTAAAACATTTGGTGGTAGAGCATCAGGACCTGCTCCTTTAGTTGAGTTGTTTCACTTTTGTATACAGAAGTTTAAGGGTGCTAAAGGCAGAAGACTATTTCCTATTGAATGTCACGACTTGATGTGTAAGATTGGTGAAGTTGTAGTGGTAGGTGGTGTAAGACGTTCTGCTCTCATCTCCTTGTCTAACTTAGGTGATGACCAAATGAGACACGCAAAGTCAGGTCAATGGTGGGAGAATGAAGGTCAACGAGCACTAGCTAATAACTCTGTAGCATTTAAAGGTAAGCCTGAAATGGGTACATTCATGCGAGAGTGGACATCACTATATGAATCTAAGTCAGGAGAACGTGGTATCTTTAATAGACAAGCAGCTAAAGTGAAGGCATCAGAGAATGGCAGAAGAGATGCTAACTATTACTTTGGTTGTAATCCATGTAGTGAGATTATACTTAGACCATATCAGTTTTGTAATCTAACTGAAGTGGTATGTAGAGTTACAGATGACCTAGTATCTTTAAAAGAAAAGGTACGTATTGCTACTATATTAGGTACATTCCAATCAACTCTTACAAACTTCAAGTATCTACGTAAGATATGGAAGGATAATACAGAAGAAGAAAGACTATTAGGAGTTTCCCTAACAGGTATTCTTGATTGCCCTATATGGACAGAGGAGATTCTCCAGATACTAAGAGATGTAGCAGTAGAAACTAATAAGAAGATGGCTAAAGACTTAGGTATTCCCCAATCAACTGCAATCACTTGTGTCAAACCTAGTGGTACAGTTAGTCAATTAGTTGACAGTGCTTCAGGTATCCATGCTAGACATAATGACTACTATGTTAGAACGGTACGTGGTGATAACAAAGACCCATTGACACAGTTTATGAAAGATAGTGGTATACCAAGTGAGCCATGTGTTATGAAGCCTGACAGTACAACCGTGTTCAGCTTCCCTATGAAATCACCATCAGGTGCAACTACTAGGACAGAGATGTCTGCCATAGAGCAGTTAGAGTATTGGTTAATGTTCCAAAGACATTGGTGTGAGCATAAGCCTTCTGTTACTGTGTCTGTCAAAGAAGATGAGTGGATGAAAGTAGGAGCATGGGTTTATGATAACTTTGATGAAGTATCAGGCATCTCATTCTTACCATTCAGTGACCATACATATGCTCAAGCACCTTATCAAGATATAACAGGTGGAGAGTATGAGCAGTTATATAAACAGATGCCTGCATCTATTGATTGGTCTAAGTTAGCAGACTATGAGAAAGAAGATACAACTAGTGGTGGAAGGGAACTTGCTTGTACAGCAGATGCGTGTGAAATGGTTGACATACAGGCTAGTTAATGATAGAAGGTAGTCAATTACTTTGGTGGCAGTGGTGGTTATTAATAGCCATTTCCATCAATACTACAATAAACTTAATCGTTTTCTTTCGTGGTAGGAAGCTACATATACGAGAGTTTTTACATTTAAAACCTAAAACTAAACGGAGCATAAAATGAGAGA
>Ga0209337_1003586_pt1 | contig 10939 bp, 11 predicted proteins | sample LinPmetageLP53_FD_184044 | JGI IMG/M metagenome (GOLD analysis project Ga0209337, IMG submission 184044) | Marine viral communities from the Pacific Ocean - LP-53 (SPAdes) (version 2) | ecosystem: Environmental > Aquatic > Marine > Oceanic | place: Pacific Ocean | collected 2010-02-08 | reverse complement strand
CTAGCTAAACCAAAGTTGTCTGGGTGAATACTAAAGTCGTCAATGATTCTCGCTTTGTTCATGATCTCTTTTGTAACTGGGCGAACAATTATAGTGTCATCGTCACACAACTGATAAAAGTCTTTATCGTTTGACAAAATAACTTTTTGCCAACCATCAAAGTACTTTGACCTAACAGCCCAGGCGATTAAATCATCTGCCTCCACACTGTCTATCACCAACTGAGTGACAGGTAGAAGTTCAAGGTAATCTAGAAGACGAACATGCTGTTGGATTTTGTTTTCTTTTTCTTCGATTGGCGTCAGATCAAATTGCCTATTTAATCTTGGTGGCTTTCTTCCCGCTTTATAATTCTTATTAATGCTTCGGCGCTTTAGTGATCCACTAGGTCCTTCCCAACATATGACGATTTTGTCTGGTCTAATCTCTCGGATGTTTTTTTGTAATATCTTTAAGAAACCGGATAGAGCACCGATGGGATTACCATTAGCATCTAAGGTTGGGTCCACGACATAAGATCTTACGAAATTATTCATGCCGTCAATTACTAATACTCTTTTCACCTGTCTTCTCCTGTAAACTCGATTGTTCCAGTCCCATACTCAGTCGTGAACACAGCTTTCTTAAGACCGTATTTGTTGATAAGACCTTGACACATTTTACAAGGACACGACATCCCCGCTTCGTCATTTCTGCCTTTGCGAGCCACATATATGGTCGCACCTTTTAAGTGATTCTTATTTTTTACCCTAGAGAAAGCATCCATTTCGGCATGGATAGTCCGAGTAAAAACCTCGCCATCTTTATCTACCCCAACAGCATCGGGGTGGGTCTTATCTCGATTCCTGCCTACTGAAAGAACACGTCCCGCTTTTACGATAACAGCAGCGTGGCGATGTATAATCCCCTGACTGTATTCTTCTCCGTCGATGCGCCGTAGAGCCAGTTTGAGAAACTTGTTGCGTATCTCGTTTTTCGGGTCGTATTCCATTGTTGGCTCATTCCTTACTTCTTCCCTATTCTACATTCATCCTCTAAGATGTCAAGAACCTTTTCTTTAAACTTAGCGTCCTCAAGAAGACTTAGGAAGTCTTTGCTTTGGAATTTCTTATCTTCGCCGTCAACGTTGATAGTATACCAAGCGCCACTACGAATGCAGTCAGGCGTGCCAGCGATAGCAGTAAGCCAGGAACCTTCATCATCAACGCCAACACGGTCGTTAGCAAGGTCAAATAATACATCGAACTGGCAACTCCTTGGTGATGGCCCGAAACGAGACTTCATGGTCTTGGCACTGGTGTGGAAACCAATGACCTGCTTCTTCTCGTTTAGAATCTGACCGTTAGCTTTCCCCTTATGTTGGGTGAGCCAGACACGGCTGGAAGCGTGGTAGGGCAAAGCCTTGCCACCTGGCTCAACTCGGTTGTCTCCGAACATCACACCAATATTAGTTTTTAACTGATTGGTAAAGACAAGAGCGATCTGCTCCTTGCCGAGAGTCTCAGTTACTTTCCGCATACCTTTGGCTAGTGCCTTGGCAGTCAAACCGATACGGCTGTTGGGATCATAGTCGCCTTCAATCTCAGCCTTAACTGGCGTACCAGCAACGCTGTCCCATACAATACAGACTAGGCGATCAGGTGCCTTTTCTCTAACAAGCCCAATCAACCTCTCGATACTCTCGAAGACTTCTTCAATCGTACCGGGCTGAATATACATAAAGTTATTCTCTGTATCAAGCCCTAACTGTGCCATGAAGTCTGGAGACGCTGCGTTCTCAGTATCAATGTAAATTGCCAGACCCCCCATCTTTTGTGTGTTCGCCAGGATCTGAGTGGCGACAAGACTCTTGCCGCTGGCAGATTCGCCAGCGATTGTGGTGAGCTTGCCAACAGGGATACCACCGTCTCGACGATTGGAAATAATATAATCCAAAAGAGTTGATCCGGTTGAGATCCAAGTCTTCACATCAGTAGGGTTTTCCCCATTCAAATCATAGGCAATAGTTTCCTTTGCCGCTTTATTTAGTTCTTTGCGCAGATCGTCTGCGAGAGTCTTAGTCATATTTATTTCTTTCCAAAAGGAGAGGCACCTGTAACCCCGTGCCTCCCTGCGGGCTGACGGGTCAACTACGCCAGAAGCTCGTCAAACGCTTGATCAATGTTGGTCACAGCGCCAGTTTCGGTAGTGGAGGTATCTTCCTTCTTTGTAGCTGGCGAAGCATAGTGTGTGCTGCCTTCCGAAGTATCCTCGTCACCGGCATTAAGAGTCTCCTGAAGTAGCTGATGTGCTTGATCATAAGTAGTCTCTGGGAACAACTCCTTAAAGCTAGGAACAGTCTCCAGGATCTTATTGATGGCATCGTCACCCTCTACTAGATTAGACGTCTTACGCATTGGACGGATCTCAGTGGTTGGGTACATTTGCCCAGCCTTCTTTCCGTAATCAACACGAAGGTCAGTGCCCGTGTGTACATCAGTGATATCGCCGTACTCGGGATCAATCACTAAGCGAAGCAGGGCTTCGTAGGTGGTCTTTGAGAAACCCCAAATACGAACACCCTTCTCTTCCTCTCCTCGCACCACCACTGGTGCAAAGACACGCATACGAGGGAAGAACTTACGAGCCATCTCTTTGGACTCATCCGTGTTCTCATTCCAAAGCTGGTTGCCAAACTCAGCGATTGGATCCTTCTGTCCAAATGAACGTGGACTAATGAAAGTCGTCTTCCCTTCGGCACCCATACGATAGTGATACATGTAATCACGGAAGGGGTCGCCGTCTTCCGGTGCTACAATGCGGATAATCTGAGTCCCCTCTTCTGGCTTCCAGAAGTTGTTGTCAGAGCTTCCGCCCTTGGTGGTTAGTGCCGAGTATTTGGCACGCATTTTCTCTAAGTCAATACCCATGGTATTCTCCTTTACTGGTTAGTTGACCTTGATAGTATATTACCACAGGCTTACACCCTGTAAAGCCCTTTTTCAATCTTTTTTTGTTTTCTAAGAAAAAGGAAGGGGTTATGTCCCCTTCCTTTAATACCGTGACGCTTGGTGGTATTATTTAGAGATCTCTACCTTCATTAGCGCCCGACAAAGCTTTTTCTACCCTTAGTTTATAAAGGTCAACGTTCGGTACCACGAGCTTGCGATCAGACTCCAGCAAGTGGAAAACTGTCTTAGTGGGAGTCTGGCGAACGATTCGTGCTTTTTTCTTGCCGTCGATCCACACTAAGTCATCAACATCGAAATCGGAACCGAACATAAATTTAAGTCCTGCGGCGAAGTTGGTGACAAAATCTCTAAACATAAAAGTTAGGAAAGCTACTGCAAACAACATGCCATAGCCACCAACAAGATGCTCGGCTAATTTAACTAATTCTTCTGCCAATCCTTCGTGCTTCATGTTTGTTCCCCCTTATTTTGTCTAGCAATAATATTGACCAATAAACCGGGGTGTAGAGCAGCGCCACTGTTGCATCAATGATCCTAACAGACATTTAAAGATTCTCTACTTCCATTATTTGTTCCAACTTAGCCTGAATCACCTTGAGAGTAGCATTCTTAGAAAGCAAAATACAGTTTCTGTATCCCTCCCAGTCTAGCTGTAAATCCCTGCCGGTTCTTCCATGTTCTTTTTGGATAGCCAAGTTCAACCCATTAATCGTGTATAAAGTGTTTGTTTTCTTTTTTCTATGTAGCCGCAAAGTAAAGTGGCCACCGGTCACCTCTCTAATATCTGAGTTGTGTCCGTCAGCATTATATGTAATGATTCTATTTTCAGGATCTTCTTCATCACTCATAACAAAGATAAATTTGTTGGTCAGCAGCACATTGTTAACAATATTCTGCACCACGATCTCGACTTCTTCTTCGCTACCTCGAACGAAGGTAGCCATTAAACATCCTCTTCTGAAATTTGACACTTGACAAATATACTCCTTGTAATATTGTATATAGTTCGACAGGCTCTATACAGGCTGCGTGTGGTCAGTATAAGCACATAAAATAGTTGTACTATGCTGTCCGTCCACCTCGTGAACCTCGTAAGAGCAGTCATAACCCGTCTCTTTTTGAGAGTTCAACTGCTCTCTTATCTCTGTCATTAGACCCGGATTGTTTATCTCATCAGGGGTTAAGCCATAATAATATACTTTTTGCTTTATTTTCTCTAGATGTGCTAAACAAAGTTCATTTCTGTCTTTACCCATTTGAAAAAAGCCAATGGTGCCAATTCTTAATCCCTCCTTGTTCTCTTTCTCAACCTTTCTTAGCGGATCTGAATGAGTAAAGTAATTGAACATCCCGAATGTAGAAACAAGGTAATCTGCAAGTCTGTTATCGTATTCAAGCAAACTGACTTCACCCATGGCTGTCTTGATCTCGTTTTCCGACACGATATATAACATATCAAACATACCGGACCTAGCATATTCTTGCAATATACCCAGCGAGATCTTATTGTTCATCCTTTGTCTTTTTGTCAGCAAGTCTCTGTCAGGATCAATATACAAGATAGTTATATTGCTTTCTTTTAACATCTCAAGAATGCGAAGAGAGCAGCCGTTGACCTCGGAACCACCGAAAATAACAAATAATATTTCAGCCTCGTGTCTTAATCTGAACAAACGGCTATCAAGTGTAATCGGGGAAAAATTACTTTCATAACTTTCCATATCCCCATGATCGCCAAGGTCATCCTCACTAAGATAGAATATTTCATACTGTGGGTAGATGGCGAACGCATCTAACACTTTCTTTACTGATCTGCCTAGACCTAGGATTTTATCCAACTTATGTAACCTCTTTCAGTGATCCAAAATCTTTCCCGATACTTTTATTGACAGGAAACTTTCCGAACCTAGTCAAGCTAAAAATATCTTGAACCTCTTTAAATAGTTCTCTATCTTCTAAATCAAAGTCTATAACTAAAGCGTCATGAACAATAAATGCCACTTTTGACTTTGCTCTATTCTTTTTCAACAGTGCCCAAACTTTTGTTGCTTGTTCTAAAGCAAGGTCTGCCGCTACCGACTGGACCAAGTAATTTAGCGCCTTGTGCTTGGGAGATACAACGTCTCTATCAAATGGTGTTCTTATGACATGTCCATCCCAATACTTGTCAATTAGGCTATCTTTATTATATTTTTCTTTTAAGAGAGAGGAGTGTCTTTTTACATCATCTGATCGGCTGCCATAAAGCCAGGCGAAGAAAAGGGTTTTTGCCTCGGCTCTGGTTACTTTGTTTTCAAATACGTTATCCAGATTCCATTGGTGTACATCATGTTGCGGCTGATCATATCCAAGCAAAGCCAAAAGCACTCGAAGTTCAGCCCCGTTATAATCTAGCTCTATAAAACAATCATTGTTGGGTTTCAAGACTTGCCTATGCTCTTTGCTCATTGTCAAGATAGGAAACGAATTCTTCCTAGTCGTTAATCTCCCGGTAACAGTCCCAAATAAGTTATACCCAATTGCCTTATCGCAAGAGTTGATCCTCTTTACGAAGTTGGAAACCTTGATATCGGACACTCTTGGCAAGATAGAATCCATATCTATATTAAGGGGCTGTGACTCAATATCTCGTATCATAGTATTGACAGCGACTAGATGCTTGTAGTTGGCTGGCTTAGGAGAGTCGTTAATAACGTAATCTGTTATTTGGTTTTTGATCTGACAATATTCCCTCAAGAATTTCTCTGGCACTAGATCAAAAAAACAGTTGTGTCTCAAGTTTACTTTTGCTATACTAAACGATAGAAGAAATGATTTAAGCTTTGTGCATATCTCTTCCCAGTCTTCCCGCAGATATTCCGGACACATATCCTCTAAGGATTTACCTTGGGCATATATTTCTGCATAGTCCACCCCACGGTAGCCAAGTAAATATGGACTGTAGCGCCATGTCCTTGTAAGATCCTGTGGGAATTCTTCAAAGTCAAAGATTAGTTTTCCGTCGTAAAAAATACCAACGCACTGATCTTTGTCATCCAGTGTTTGAAATAACACTTATCCTCCGTCTAAATGACTGGTCCGATGACTCGGTTTATTAAAAAGTCAAAGGCTTGGTTATATCCCGAACCCTCAACCTCTTTTAGTGTATACAAAGTTCTTAGAGTTATCTTATGCTCTCTTGGTGATATTTTTAAGCTCCGCTCGTTAATTCTTAAGAAAAAGTATGTGGACAGAGACCATTTTTTAGCAAAAAGACTATCTTCCTTACCAAAAGAATTGGGTGGTGAGTATTTTCTACCTATGGATACTGCCTGAGTTCCGCACTTTAGACTTGGATGAATTTTGTATGTTGTAATGTACGGACTTGCTGCAACATATGTGTCGTACATATCTAAAGCATACACCTCTAGAGCTACCATGTCAAACGAATGTGACTTATCACAGGCTTGTTGAAAGTATTGTTCTGTGCTGTAATATTGATATTTTGCCATGTATCTTTGCATTGCAGGAGATCTTAGGTTTGCAACGATTCTACTTGGGTTATGTTTATCAATTAGAAATCCGTATTGTTTAGCCACGTCACAGAAGAAAGTAAAGTTTGGATCATTTATATAATTTTCAACCTTGGCAGCTACGTCTGATTTGGATCCATCATCAAGATTCAACACCAGACCTGTACAAGCCCGGTCAAAATACCTACTCTCAACATAACCTGTTCTTGTAATTGGCATTCGGTTGCTGTGGTCTTTACCAAACTCAGAAAAAGATAATAAAAAAGATTGTAACGAATCAACTTTTTTAGACTCTTTTGGGACATCTAGTTTTTCAAGTAGCTTTGGGTATACTCTATGCTTTATATGCTTATCATACTCAACATCTGGGTTCTTCCAAGATTCAAATGCCACTGGGTTGAAGAATGGTCCAGCGGTGATCATTTTGCCGTTGTTGCCATATACCCTAATTTTTGCTGCAAGATCAGCCCAGGCATCAGCGACAAAGTTTACCGCCCACAAAGTTCTATTATCTTCGCAGTACTTAATCTGCTTTAGTACTTCTTCCTTAAGCAAAAGAGCATGTCCCTCTGTATCAATAACACCATAATACCTATCATCTCCTGAAAAGTCAATATTATTAGTGACAGTAAGACTTGGAAATATTTTATTCTCATATTCTAAACCACTATCAAAGGCATCTCTTGCAGAAGCATCTGGGTCATAACTTGATATGTATCTGTCTGGTGATTTGAGCGCCATTTCTAATCCTCATCCACAGCTTTCTGTTGCCATTTAGCCGCCACATCCGTTGTCCAACCTTGTGCATTAAAACTCTGCTGGACCGTGGTTACCCTGTAATAACCTCCGAGCCTAAGTTGGTCTGCTACTTCTCTCCCAAGCCCTAATGTTGCATTAACATATATTAGAGTATTCGTGGCTAATAAATTATTACCCTTAAGGGTCATCGTAACATTTTGTGGCAGTGCTAATTCTTCAGCTATGCTCGTTGATTTTGAACGGGCGCTGGTAATCAAATGAGTTTTATAATGCTGGTTATCCATCTCTGTAAAGTTGATAGTTTGAAGTGGACCCCGGTCGGCACCAACCATGAAGTGATAAATGCCCCGTCGAACATCCTTTTCGTAGTTCCCAGCTAGTGTACCCTTTGAAGTGTTGCCAGAAGTTATATAGATAATATCTATTCTCTCTCCCGATTGAACATTTGAGTTTGCACTAGTTTTAGATGACTGACGGTCAGAGGTTAGCACATCTTTTCTTGTTAGCTTCGCCCCGCTAACAAGATTGCGAAAATGTTTATCTGATAATGTAATAAAATTATAGCTTAACGTTGGTAATTCACCCTGTGTCCAGCCCGACGCCGCAGATGCGTTTCTTGCTGTTCTAGATATAATGTCTAACATCTTAGACAAAAACAAGTGAAAAGGTAACACCTTTCTATCCGGGTCCCCAACAACTTGATTAAACCAAGACGTGAAAGTATCTAAAGCTATAGGAAGATCTCCAATAGACATCCTGTTCCTAGGGAATCCTACGGCGGGTATCGTTCCTAAAATAATATTACCTTTTTCACTCAAACCAACTTCAGCGGCGACATCCAATATATCTCTGAAGAAAAGGAATGGAACAGTCTTCTTTTTTGATTCCTCTGTCGATCTTAGTTTCTCAAAATTATATTGTTTAACCATTTGACCGGTTTTGTATGAAAAACCTACCTCATGTCCGGGAACAACAAATTCATAGAGTTTATTCGATAGAGTTCCAGATTCTCGCCTGGCTTTTTTGGTTAGTTTGTTTAAGAGAATCCTTCTTTTTTTGCCGGTCGTTTGAAACTTTACCCTTGTTTGTAAATCCCTCATAGCCCCCAAGGTATTATCAATTTTATTCTCGGCTTGGGTGTTTTTTTCCAGCAGAGCAACTTGCTTAAGAATATCAAGACGACGAATATCTCTATCGATTGTCTCACTAGTAATTTTAATATAAGGAGCTTTATCACTCTCAGGAATTTCGTCAAGCTTTCTTTTTATTTCAAGTTTAGTTTTTCCATTTCTAAATTCTGCGGCTTTTAAAGCAACCAAATTCGCATCAGCAATGGCGGCGATTTCAATTGTTGCACCGTCATCTGAATCTGGTCTTTGAGTAGCAAATACGTCTGAAGAACCTCTTTTCAAATCATTTTCGAGATTGGCGTAAAAAGTCAAATCTAGGCTAGTTTGTCCGTTCTGTTGAAAATTGACCTTATATTTTGTCAAGTGCAAAATTAAAGTCTTTTTAGAATTTCTGATAAAGTTGAACAAGCTTTTGTTTTTTGGTCCCGCATCGCTAGACACAGTAGGGTCTGCCCAACCAAGGACCGCCTTCAAAGTCGGACTTTTCTTTTTAGAGATCTGTGTTTTTTTATTATTGTTAGCCTCTACATCAAGTTCGGACAGTTGATCGTTCAATCGTTCAGCGTCTGTTTTTTCTTTGTTAGTCGCACTAGTCGTAGCACTCTGTGGGCGGCGGCGGGATGAGGAATCACGAGGGTCAATCAGGTTGACATATCTACTATCTCTGAAATCTTTAAGACTTGCAAAGTTAAGAACCAAATTACCCACGAAAGCCTTAAAACCAAAGTTAGCTTGAGATTCGTCAAAGTTAAAGCTAACTATGCCACCGTTTGCTCCTTTTGCCCCTGCTTTAGAGTAAATCCCTTGGTCATTACTCCCAATAGGAATAACTCCCTTATCCGAACCCCTGGAGAACTCACTAAAGTATATTAGTTCATCTTCTCCATCTTCCTTTGGTACATAGAATTTCATCATGGGTACCAAGTAACCATAATCTGCTGGCAAGGCATTCAAGAACCCATTGATCTCATCGAATTTCATTAGATTAAATATATTAGCACACTCCTCTGGTCGGAGGTCAAGTTGCATTAATTTTTCTGTCTGGGTTACAGTCGGATCTTGTCTTTCGACAGACCGAATGTACTTTAATATTTCTGGTGTATACTTTAATAGAATTGCTTGTTCGTCAAAGTTTTCAGCAGCATTTTTTCTTGCCTTGCCTTCTCTTTGATTCGGTGCTCTAGCAGTTTCTTTTGCCTTTTTATTTGACGTCATTTTATACCCTAAATTGCGTTATAATCCTATCAAGCGGTTTTGGCACAAAAACAATATCACCAAGATTAAAGTGGGCATCGGTTGGTTTCTTATTGTACCAAGCAAGAACCCACCATAATGTTGCATCACCATATTCTATAGCTGCTATCTTGGATAGACTAGAGCCTCTTTTCCAAGTGAACGCTCTAATATCTAAAGAAGCAACCTCATCAGAAGTAGGATATCTAAGAGTTGGTGTTGTAAAATGCACCATCTTCTTGATACCTCTTCTCTCTAAAATATCTTCTTGATACCCTTTGTCATCGTTTGTTGTTAGTTCCCTAGCACCGTATCTTGAAATAGTCATGGTTTGTCCTCCGTCATTAGGTCATCCTAGTGATGCCGCCAGTAGACCTACTAAGGTTTCTGGAGGATCCCGGTCTTAGAATACTGTCTGATTGGGCTTGACTTTGTTCTTCCGGTGGTGTCTGCCCGTCAACGCCAGGTGCATTGCCAATCACGCCGTCGCCTGTTGCAACGCCTACATTATTTGCTGACCCTTGAGCGTTTGGGTTTTGTTCTGTGGTTTTTGGTGTTATGTGAGGTCTTGGGAAGTTCTTCGCACCACCCCGGAATGTCCCATCAGAATTCCAACCTAGGTTGTGTTCATGTAGGATTGTTAAACTTAGAGTCACAGTATATGTTTTGGGGATAATTTCCCCAGCCGATGTTTGAAATGCGCCTTGTGCAAAGTCAGGATCAAAACCAACTGTGTTAGTATAACATAACAGCCCCTCTCCCGTTACAGCATCAGCGATTAAATTTGCTAACTTGACACGCAGAAGTGGGGGTGATTTAATAGTTGAAGCACCTCCGTGCTCGTCGCCATATTCTGGGTATAAAAATGCTTGAAGTAGATTCATTTGATCCAAGTTATTTCGGGCATCGCCTTCACTGTAAGAAATAATATCAAAGCCTATTGTAATTGTTCTAGTCGTGTTTGAGTATACAGGGGCAGTGTCCATTCTACCATAATAGGAATCTCCACCAAACTGCGCATTGACACCATCAGAAAAACTTGTTAGCATGGCAGGAAATGATACGCTTTTTCCAGTTGGAACGTGAGCAATCTTAATATCAAATGCACCGTCTTTCCTTAGTTGTTGAATACCTGAATCAAATGTTTCATTCACTCGATTAGCAACAGTTGATCCTCTGCTACCACCGAAAGCGTTTGCAGAATCAGTCGCAGGTGTAGCTGCGTTTTTAGTTCTTTCCAATTCTGGATTATCAGGTGTGAGTTTTTGTCTTGTCATTTAATATCCCCTCGCTATGCCATAACGATGTTATTTTCCTCGTTAATTCTAGCCATTACAGCGGAACTTATCTTCTT
>Ga0209337_1003583_pt1 | contig 10941 bp, 18 predicted proteins | sample LinPmetageLP53_FD_184044 | JGI IMG/M metagenome (GOLD analysis project Ga0209337, IMG submission 184044) | Marine viral communities from the Pacific Ocean - LP-53 (SPAdes) (version 2) | ecosystem: Environmental > Aquatic > Marine > Oceanic | place: Pacific Ocean | collected 2010-02-08 | reverse complement strand
GCCTGACTGATCGGCTTGCACGAACACCTTACCGGCGTCAGGTATGAACAGCTTGCGTAGCTTCTTCGGGAAATTCTGTACGTTAGTACCCCACTCGCCAAGCAAGCGCCGAGATGCTAGTCTGTAGGAGGTTGTTCCCGCTAGGTTGTACGATGTTGTTATGCGATCACCTTTCCACGGCGGAAACTTTAGCTGCCCACTTTCTTTTGCGTAAGCGCGGTAGCGTAGTATGATTGTGGGGATAGGGTTGTTAGGATACTTTAACCTAATCTGTAGTAAGTTCTTCTCGGACGTTACATCCTTCGATGGCTTCTTGTAGCCGAGGCGATTGTACAGGTACGCTGATACTTGCTTTGGGCTGTTAGGATTAAGGTCGCTGCCTGTTAGCAAGCGCAGGAAACGTAGCAGTTCGTTCTGATACCTGTCGTTGTGCATGATGATGCTGACAAGTTTCTCTGCGTCATACTTAATCCCTTGTAGCATGGCCGTGAGATACGGCACAACACTCTCGTTAACTTGACGTACGCTATCAGTTGCCTTGAAGTTCGCGGCGGTAGCATCTATCTGAGGCTTGAGTAACGCCATAGAGATAACATCCTTGGCGTTGTATTCGTACAGACTCTCACGCTGATCATGGTTCTTGGGATCGAACACGCCCTCGTTCTTATGATACGGTTGATCTGTGTATAGCGCAAGGCAATGGCCGAGGGATTTCTCTACCTCAGGGAACAGCCTGTGATGCGCGAGCATTGTATCATACACCTTACGCGGTGCGGGGATGCCGTACTTGTACGCGAGGACGAACAGATCGAACAGCGCGTTGTGTATGACCACCTCATTGTCACGCATGGCCACGGCTAGCGCACGGAATATCTGTGGCGTATCCTCGTAGTAGTAACCGGCGTACGGCGATATTACCATAGGCACACACCACGCTTCCTTATCGTCAAACGAAAATCCGAAACACGTTAACTCTAACGAACGATTTGTTTCTATGTCAAAGTACATAGTCTCGTTCTTACGTGTTTGTAGTATGGCGATCACGTCATCGGCGCGTGGCCACAAGATATGCTTGGCCTTTGTAACTGCTGGTGGGATGGTCAAGTATCCTACGGCTTTCTTAATGTCACGTGACAGCCAGAACTTACGATTGGGCCGCCGTGTTCTACCGTGTCGGCCCTTGTCATTCTCTGCGCCTACGTTATCCGCATCGTTAGGATTGAAGTATGCCATACGATCAACAGATTCCTGTGGCTCATACGAACACACGTACGTTATGCCGTCGATGATGAACGGACAACCGCGCTGCTCATCTAACGTAACGCCAGACTTGAATAAGTCTAACGCCTTCTGCCCTAGTAGCAGTACGACTTTAGTACCTTCACGTACGGGGTATTGGTTTATGCTATCGGCGAGTGTAACGTCGATAGTTTGCCGTGGTATAGGATTAAGGGCGTTGTAGAATAACTGCCCTGCGTATCCACTAAGTAACTGGGCGCGGTCGAAGCGCGATGGCTTACCTAGTATTACCGTCAGTCCCTTGTACGGTAGCTGCGCGGATGTATGTTGTATGGTTAATGGTGGCATGAGTCTAATTTATGTTGTAGCACACAGGCGTTCAACTCAGGTAATGCCATGTAATGCCAACCATAAAACATTACATGAGGCCGTCATGACAGCAGCCTGAACCCAGTTGCATCTTAATAGCAATCTTGTACCCATGTGCTACAACATAAATTAAACGTAGTATAGCGGCGATCACTACAGCATGAACAACCGCGCAGCATCTTAATAGCTGCTGTGTACCGCTATACTACAGGTGTGTGTTACAGCGTGTGTTCGTTATTCAAACGAAGCACACGTTTGAGCCTGTAATTATTGTTCATTACAGGATCGCCGTTGTTATCAAGGACAGGCGAACTATCATCGTTCGTCTGCGCTTGCTGCTCAGTCTCTATCGTAACGTCAGCAGCTAAACCAGCGTACTGGGCTACGTCAGGATCTTCGTCATCAAACTCTGGCGTGAGTTCTAACGCTTTGTGCAGGGCTTTGATACGCCGAAACGTAAACTCCTTAGCCTTCTCACTAAACGATAGGTAGTCGCGGAACTGCAAACCTGCAATTCGTACGGTCTTACCACTCATGCCATCCTCGATTGCCTCAGGAGCAGCTAGCTCCCATTGCATCACTATCATAGGCGCACCGGCCTTGCTTTGCGTAAACTCAGCACTAAGAATTCGTGCTGTGTACGTGTCCTTCTTTAGATAGGGTCTTACGCTATCTGCGATTTCATCTAAGTTGATGATTGCCATTATGTTATGTTATGTTACTATATGGGGAGTGTCTTTGTTTGTGTGTTCCTCCGTAACCGCACTCCTATTGTTTGCAGAGGAAATTCCTTCGAGCATCTGTGCCATGAGATACGTGAGCTTCTCTATCGTAATGGTCTGCAGTAACAGAAACGAATCCTGCTTACTGATGTCCAGCTTGTTTGCTATAAGCTGCGCTTGCTTATACGTAGCTGTCGCCACGCCGATAACCATGTTATCGTATTCTTTTTCTTCTTTGCTTTGCTTCATTGCTTTATGTGTTTTATTAGGTCGTCTAAGTCCACGATGTTTGCGTTAGCACACGCTTGGCGTAGCTCGCGCAACTTTCGCAGAGAGTTTTCTTGTTTACCGTAGTCAGGTGTGGGTAGTGTAGTAGTGAGTATGTCGATGAGTTCATTGATGCCAAGGTATTCTGGCCACTTCGGGCGTACGATATAGTATTCATCTACGTCATTTTGCAGATCATCTATATCACCACGAAGTTCCTCGGCGGTTTCAATTATCTCTGATAGCGTTACTGACATCTCGTCAACGTTGTTATACTGTTGCTTTGCTATATCTTTTAGCGCAGTAAACTTCTCTTCTACAAACTTATTCCAGTCTACGTTATGTGTTTGATCAGGCATAGTATTTTTTAGCTTTCTCTATGACATCGTTAATGTCGTTGTCTATGTACATATCGTCGAACATACCCATCGGGGTTTTCGCAGATGTGATACCGTCGCTGTTCGTCTGGAACACGTAGCGTGAGTTACCTTCTTTGTCGCGTTTAACTTCCGTGAACAGTACCATAAGGAACTCCTTCTCTATGCAACCTTCATGCTGCTTGCCTTGCACCTTGATGCGGCGTACGTTATACGTCTCACCTGTTGCTTGAGCCACAGCTACGATCTCGTCAATCGCCGTGAACACTACGACAGCATGATCGTTCTTAACTTTATCTAATGTCGCACGTATCATACGGTTGTAGTAATTCCAAACATCGAAGCCTTTGAATGATGCTTGCGCTAATGCGATAAGCGTTTCAACATACTTCGTGAATGACTCTATGACTATCACCTCGCAGCTTTCGTCTGCTAGTGCGTCGTTAAGTGCGGTATCAAACTGCTTGATGTTAGCGCACGATGCTACGTTAGGGAACTTCTTAGGAAACGGAAGCCCCTTACGTTCGAGGTCTATGATGTGTGTTGTGTTGGCTGGCAGGTTGCGTAATGACGTGGACTTACCCGTGCCACTACTACCTACGATACCTATTATTGCTTTACTCATTTGCAGTCTATGTTATGTGCTACAGTTGACACCGCTTCTTCGATTTGAGTTAATCTATCTTCAATACGCTGAATACCATCCATAGCGTCGGCTATCCTATCCATAGAAAACATAATGTTACCTACGTTACCGTCATTCTTTCCTGTTTCACTATCCCCAAGCGTGTGACTTAGAGTGTATCCTATATCTTTTATAGCATCTACTATTGCTAATACTTGTTCGTTATTCATTGTTCTTGTTTGTTTGCTATTGTTCGTTTCAGTTGTAATATGAGAGCGGTTTGCTCCTTCACTTTATGTTCTAGTGCGACAGTATAATGCCACATATCTATTATCTCTTCTTTTTGTGCGTCAACGAGTTGTTCCTCGCTCATACGCCACAAACCTTTATCACCTTTCGGGTTATGTTCCGCAGAACCTATGTCAAATTTACGTGGCGCTTCGCGTGTGAACTCGGATAGCGCACGTATTTTTATTTCTTTATCATTCATGCTTGGAATTTTAATGGATCGTATGTGTTAGTTGTGGTGAACAGCGACGTAACGAGAGTCTCGCGATCATCTTGCCGTGGCGTAGTACACACGGGCGAGAAGTTACACTCGCCAAACTTTGTTTGACAGCAGTTGAAGTTAGGTAGGAATTCCTTCTCCGGATCTTTGCCGTCTGCTATCACAGCGTACAGACCGTTAGCGAAGTCGGTGATTACGTTATGCAAATGCGCGGCGAACTCCTCCAGTACATGATCGGGGAATGTGATTATCGTAGACCGCTGGAACTTATTCTTACCTGTACGCGATAGGAAGATGCCGTTGATAACTACACCGCGCTCTTCGTTAGGGAACAGTTGTTTGTATATCATACTGTAGAACATCATCTGTGGTGAGTTCTGGTACGAGTCGAGGTACTTCTCCACTTGGGTAAGCGCGGTTGTCTTGTGGTCAACGATTACGTTAATGCCGTTGAACGTACCTATCATATCCACCGTGCCACACAATACTATGTCCAGTAGCTTACCGTCCGTGAGGTATGGTACAGCAAACCGCTGCTCAAGTAACGGCTCACCAGCGTCTAACACAGGGCGTAGGCCATCAATCGTCTCATACTCCGTGAAGTATTGGTGTAACGTAGCAATGAGATGACCTATGTCACGGAAGTCATTGTCTGGTATGTGTATGTCAGGTTGCGTGTAGTGTTCTACGGCAACGGCAACAGCTTTCGTTGTGTTGTGTGTGGTGTAGTATTCCTGCAACGCTTTATGAAACGCTGTACCATACTCCATCTTGTGTGACTTACCATCATAACGTAAGCCTCGTCCGCCCATGTACCACATCCTTCGTGGACAAGCTGACTGTGTGTACAGCGACGCATCTATCTTAACTATGTAACGTCCGTCTGTTGTTTTATCTAAAGTAATCATCGTAGGTTTGGTGGTAGTAAGTCCCGCGCTTTCTCCGCGTCTAAGTCTATGCTATGTAAGTCAGCTAACTCCTTCATCTGTTCCTCTAGCGTACGCTTGACGCTGGACGAAACCTTCGCAGACTTACGTTTTATCTTAACTACCTTTGTCTTACGCTCGTCAACAGGTGGCTGACATACGACAAGGTATGGTTGGAAGTGTGTGAGTAAGTCAGAGTCGGTCATCTTCTCCAGTACGCTAACTTCACATTCGAGTAGTGTTTCTATTGTCATTAACGTATGAGTTTAATGTTGTCGTCGCTGAAGATAACCTCTGCGTTAGGTGCGTGTGTGGCTATGTTATCATACACCCAACGCTGATCGTCGTCGTCTGTCATAACGTCCGCCTTGAACATCTCACCTTCTTGTGAGCGTTGCAGCCATGAGAGTAAGTCATGCCGCCACTTTACGCCATCGGCTGACACACCTTCAAGCGCCGGTTTACTTGGCGTACGTTTGATGTCACGTACTGCAGCTTTAAAGTATATCAAAACGCCGTCGTCCATCTTACGCATGGAGACTTGCGTACGTAACATACGATACGCTTCGTTCTTATCCTTCTCCGCTGTGTTGTGCATTAACCATAGCAAGCCATCGTTGAGCTTACCATACAAAGTGTTTGCGCTGTAGCCTGTGTTAGCTGCTGGTACGAATACATCTTCGCCATCACCTAACAGTTTGTCCATGATAGGCTGTACCATAGCGGCTGTCTCCTTTGTGTACGATGAGCGGTGGTGCTTTGGCGCAGCTAAATTCTGTGGTTTTTTTAATTTCCCTATAACAATATCTATAGTATCATCCATATAAAAATATCTTGTTAGCAGTTATGAGTAAAAGAGAGGGGCAGCTTTTATGGGCCACCCCTCTCTACGATACGCTTGTCGTTTACGCAGCTTCGAGAAGCTCTTGCATACGAGTCAGCAGTTCCGCACCTCTGGCAGCATCGCCAGCCTTGAACGCATCCTTTGCCTGTTTGAACAGGGCGGTAGGCGTTTCGGTACGTTGGTCAGGTCGCCATCCGTTAGCATCGTCAGCGTTAAACAACACACCGTCAGCGTGCTTATCTAACAAACGCTGCTGTGCGTTAGCGAGATCATCTCCACCAAGTCCCTTCGGCAAACCGTTCTTAACTTTAGAACGTATGCGAGATGCAACCTGTTGGTTAACGAGCGCGAGTACGTTATCCTCGCCCAGACCTTCGACAGCTTCTACTGTGCTATCGAATTGCTTTACGGTAAACTTGAATCCCTTCCAGTCTCCGTCCTTATATGTTTGTTCAATATGTTGTGCCATATCTTATGTTCTACTTTTATGCTAGGGTTCTACTTAACTTCTAAACCCCCAGATTGGGGCCAGATACTACCTATAAAGCAAGATCCGTGCCAAGTCAGCTAACTTCTAAAACTTTATTTTTTAGAGCGTAAGTTAGCGCAGGCATTTCTTCTAGAACTTCATATCGTAGCATGATTTGTTCTAACTCACGGTAATTACCGTTGATTGGTTCGTTGTTAGCGTACGTTGTGAAATGTGTACGCTTACTCTCTGTCATATCAAACCATAACTTATGATTTGCTAAGTAATGGTGTATGTCGTGCCGTCTGTCACGTAACGGTGTAAGATGTAGCCTAAATGTTGACAGACGATAGTAAAGATCCTCACGGAACAGCTTATCTTCTATTAACTGTGGTACATTTTTACACGTTGCCGCTATGATACGGCACTTTGCTTTTAGCATCCTGTCACCACCGACGTTACGATACGTGCCGAACTGTATGAGTCGGAGTATCTTTGCTTGTAATGCGACAGGCATATCACCTATCTCATCGAGGAATAACGTACCACCACCGGCGCTTGCTACTAAACCTTTTCTACTGCAGTAAGCGCCGGTGTATGATCCTTTAACGTGTCCGAATAACTCGCTCTCGAATAGCGTATCCGTGACGGCTGTTGTGTTAACCGTTGTGATGTTATCTACACGTGTGCCGTGTAGTATTGTAGCTATTACCTCCTTACCTGTACCTGTGTCACCTGTAATTAACACAGGTTCGTTACGAAATGATAATGTTATAGCATCTTGCGTGAGTTTACGCATACGTGAATCGACTGTACTGTAAGCAGCAAGTCGATTCGTTAACCTTTTCATTTCGATAGGTGTAGTCATTTTCTTTTACGACTCAGACGTATTCTAGCGTAGATGGGTTCTACTATCTTACGTACCCAACTGTAGTCTACACGTGGTGGGCCTTCGTCTAGTCTCACACGTTCGTTGTAGTGACTACGTAGCATACCCTCCCAACCTTCCTTGCGCTTAACTTTAACGTACGCTTCGTTATCCGTGAAGATAACTGTGCGCTCGCTGTATGGTTGATCCGCGTGTAGGCGTGGTGATAGCAAGGCTACGCTAGCTTTAAGTTTACTGTCGTCGTAAAACTTATCTAGCGTATCTTTAGCTTCTTTATACCTCACTTCGTCCTCGTTAGGGAACTTTATTATGTTGCTCTTTTCCAATTAACAACCCTCCCTTCTGGATTACGTGACGCAAACGCGATGGTGCTATCTTCTAGCGTCGCGCCGTTGTACCGTATCGTATACCATCCTATGTGTATACGCTTAACTCCACACCTACGTAATATGAAACGTATTAGTGGATCGTTGTGACCGTTGTGTACTTGATGTTTTCTGTATCCTTTCATCGTGCTATCTGTACCCATTCTCTTGTCGATATGATACGATTGCAGACGCTACAAGCATCTCCACTTACAACCGAGTTGTGCGTACCATAAAACTGATCGCCTTTGTGTTGCCAGAAACCTGCGCGCATACCTAACTCATCTGTGATAGCGTTAAGTCTTGCGCGTGTGGTAGCTGTACCCCACCCTGCCATTGTTACTTGTGTTCCGTCCTCTACGGTATGCCGTGCGATAAGGTTATCCCATAGTCGCATCTCTACGCTACCGTCGATGTTCCGTCTAACGTTGGTGTTAGACCTACTGAAGCGCTTGCCTTGTACGAAAGCGCGGGCTGCTACACTTGATATTGCTGTACTCATGCTATTTTGAACGCTTTAGCTTACCATTTAGTTCAGACACTTTAGCTGTTTTTTTGCTTGAGCTAAACGTTATGTGGTGCTGTGGGCTAAAAACGACGGCGTTTTTGTAGCGTGCAGGTTGTGTTGCTTGCGTATGCTTACGTTTACGTTGCTTTGGTTTTTGTTTCATGATACTTTATTTATTATGTTTACTAACTCCTCTGATGTAGTGTGTGGCATTATGTCACCTGTTAACTCTAGCTTATCGTCTACGATAGTCCAGAACATACCGAGTGGGCCTAGCACAGCAACTTCCGCTGTTCTAATTCCGCCGTCGCACTTGTGATGCTCCGACCATTGTACGCTAACACTCCATTCGTTAGCGAAGAGTATTGTGAATCCGTTACCGAACTCGCTTTGTGTGAATGCTTTCTTGTTCATGATTTAAGTATGTATGCTATGTGATTGTCGATTGTCGTACGATTCTTCGTGATAAACATACGCATTGACAGCTTACTATCCTGCCACATAGCGTACAGTCCTTCGTCGTTACGTACCCATAGTTCTCGTTCGTTATTGTTCATGATGTAAGATGTGCGATTTCCTTCAGTAACGTAGCACGTTCCATAGCGAAGTCTTCGGATATGCTATCGAGGATGATGGTATCTTTGTGTAATGGTTTACCAAACATACCCTCACCGTAAGCCCACACGTAATCTTGCGGGTTGATCTGTACGTTAGCGTTATTTACGGCATCGAACCACGACTGTGGCCTAGCGTAATCTATACGTACGTTATGTTTCGTTTCGTATTTATTTACTGCTGTTTCTAATGTCATGATGTTATGTTATACTTTCTGTTATCATACGTGGTGGATACAAGCTCCACTCGCACGAACTGGTAACATACTAGCACATCGCGGGGTTATTGTCAATAAAAAAGTGAGTACGTGACGACGAAAGTTTTAGCGCCACTCGATTCCCTGTTGCCATAACCCAGCGGTTACCTGTTCATGCTTCGTCAAGTGTACGGGACATGGCTCACGTACGATACCATAGTCGCCATGTCCTGCTACACGTGCGTAATCTACTACATTAATGTTACGATCTTGATACGCTTCGTCACGCACAACGTCATATAAATCTAGCAGAGACTCTATCGTAAGTTTGTTCATTCAAACATCCCTTCGTCTAGCGTGTGATCTTCGTCTTCGTCGCCGTCTTCGTTTACGTTACCGAGTTCATCGTCCACGTCCGGTGCGAATAGCGAAGACCATTGCTCCTTTGCGGTAACAGCCTTGTTAATGCACGCTACCTTATTCTGTACGACAGCAGCAACCCGCTCCTCTATGGTGTTTCTGTACCATATGACTTCCTGCAATGTATTACTGCAGGATGTTAAGCGATGTGATCGCCCTACGCATTGGATGAGATCTATCGCTGACCACGTGGGCGGGAGTATGATATGCCTTGGCTTGGCGTTAGCGTGCGTGTCTTCGTGATGTAACGAAATCCCCACACCACCAGCCGCGACGGTCAGTAGCATATAGTCTTTCTCTCCGCGCTGGAAAGCATCTACGTGACGCTGACGCTCTTCCGCACTTTGTCCGCCGGTGATAAATCCAATCCGCTCCTCTGGTACGTTGTATGTTTTCGTAAGTGCCAGCCATACGCCACGGAGCATACTCTTAAAGTTACTACCGACTATCACCTGCGATCCCTCTACCACAGCATTCCGCGCACGTGATGCGATTTGCGGCGAGCGTATCTCTTCTGCTTTTTGCCGAAATTTCATCATCGCTACAAGTCGTGCCGCTACGATACCATGACCACGTTGCCCACGCAACTCGTACAAATACTTCAGGTACTCTTCGTACGCTTCGTTGTATGCTTCGCGTTCCTTGTCGCTACGGAAGTCAATCATAACACACTCCGTACGTGCTTTATACTTAAACCGTACGTTCTTTAACGCAACCGTATACGGTTTCATAACATCCTTCACACGTTCCATAGCACGCGGACTGTATGATGCAGGATTACCATACGTTGCGAGTGAACGTAGCACAGACGGCACAGTTGACTCACATAACGGCAACACGTTATACTCACTCTTTATCGCACATCCTGTGAGTACCGTACGTGCTTCACATACGCGTTGGTATGGCGTAGCGGATATGAACAATCGCTTTACCTTATCTTTTGGGATTTGCCGTACGACATTCGTACGTGACGAGCCGTCATTCTTTAGCGCCTGACACTCATCGAACACAACGAGACGCGGTAGCATAACATCTGACCACGTATACTTCGTGTGTTCCGTACCTAACTCGACGACCGTCTTCGTACCGTAGTACATACAGCCACCTGTTTTCGGGGATGTTAGTGCGCTATAGGACATCACTAACACATCCTTCGCCAGACCATACGAGCGCAGCACACGTTGCGTTTGAAGTATGGTAGCAGCGGGAGCAATCCATAGCACAGGGATAGGCCCACCGCCTATGTTAGCGTTTTGCTTTAACGTAGGTAGTATGTCACGTAGCATCTCACACGTAATGTATGTCTTGCCTGTACCCGTGCCGCCTTGCAGTAGCGCACCTTGTTCACGTAGTACAAGAGCGCCGAGTTCGGATGCTGCGTCGTGTTGAAACGCTATATCTTTTATAGCATCGTCAACAACCTTATGTTCGTCTTTAGATGTTATCATATTGCTTGTATCTTATGTTAGTCCTAACATACTTTTGATTTCTTCTGGTTTCATGCTGGAGAAAAAGTTCGTTATGATTTCCTCCTTAATACCCTGCTTACGTAGCGTATCCTTTAAGTCTTCGATAGACTTTGCGGCAAACTTCTCTTCGCGT
>Ga0209337_1003581_pt1 | contig 10944 bp, 14 predicted proteins | sample LinPmetageLP53_FD_184044 | JGI IMG/M metagenome (GOLD analysis project Ga0209337, IMG submission 184044) | Marine viral communities from the Pacific Ocean - LP-53 (SPAdes) (version 2) | ecosystem: Environmental > Aquatic > Marine > Oceanic | place: Pacific Ocean | collected 2010-02-08 | reverse complement strand
AGTTCATAAATTCTTTATTACCCATTAAAGAAGTCATTGCTTGATTGTTTGGCATACCAAATGCTTGTAATTTTGCTTGAAGAAAAGCTCTGTCTTCATCTGTTAAATTTGGGTCTTGCATTTTTTGCATTATTTTAGTTATTGCTTCTTCTGTTACTTGTGCTGCAGTCATTTGCGGAGCACCCATGTCGGCACCACCACCATTGTTAAATCCTATTCTCCCACCGTTAGCTGCGTTTTGATATACTTCAACCATTTCTGCTGGTGAGTATTTTCTTAATCTATCTGATAGCATAAAATTTTGTCCTGCAGCTTTTGCTTGTTTTTCATTTAATAAGCTAAGACCTTTTGTATATTCTCGTAGATCCATTCCGGTTTGATCATTTACTTGTCCGTATGTGTTTGCGTCTTGTCCACCACCTTGATTTTTAGTAAACAAACCTGCTCCAAGACCACCGATTATTGGTACAATATTTCTACCTACTGAAGACATTACGTCTCCAAGTATAGAAGTGCCTGGTATTTCTTGTCCTTCTTTTTTATGACCTTTAGGATAAAACTTTCCACTGTCTCTTGGTTTATTTATTACGTCAAAAATATCTCCTATTCCTGTATTAATTATTCCACCACCCGTTCCCGGAACTCCTGGAACTTCAAAAGTATCTAAACCATATAAAGCTGCCGCTGCAGCAATCTTTGGATTATTTTTAATTGGATCCATAATGTTTTCTTGGAACCATGATCCTGCTCCATATTGTTTTCTTCCATCTAAACCCATGATACCACCATACGCTGCCATCTGTCTGTCAGGTAATACTGGTCCTGTAGGTTTAGGTTGAAAAGGATTAACTGGTTTTGTTGGATCGTTTGGTAATGGAGTGCCACCAGACATTTGTCCTTCGGCCATTGCTTGATCTAAAAATTGTTGTAGAGTCATAGGTTCCATACCTTGCTCCATCATGTCATCTACGTATTTTAAATATTCTTCTTCTAATTGAGCCATCATCATCTCTTGCATTTTTTGTGGAGATTTAGGACCCTCATCACCACTATATTTTATAGATGGTGCGTTAGTCTCTAGCTCTTCTGAAATTTGTATATCTTCTATTCCCATGGTTTGTTTACTTTACTTGGTTTTTGACCATAAATCAAGAGGAGGCATTATAACATTTACATCTTGTGCCATCTCTTCTGCTTTGTAACCCTTAGCTTCCCAGTCTTTTTTTTCCTTAAAAACCTCACCTGTTTTTTTGTGTCTGTAAGTTTCTTCTACTTTTGCCTGTAATACTTCCATTATGTTGTTACCTCTTTCTTAATGTTTAGATAGCTAATAGCTATATCAAACGAGTCTGTTGTGCTTGCTTGAACTGTAAAAGTTTTACCACCTTCTACTATTAGCGGTTGTGTTAATAATTCTGTTGTAACATTTGCTGTAAGTGCTGCAGATTTAATAGCTGTAATACTATTGTTTGTTACAGTCACACTTGGTGTACCTGCTGATGTAACTAATATTGATTTAACAACTATCGTTTCATTAACTGCAGGAATACCCACACCTAATGGTGTAAGTGCATTACCTGTTGTATTGTTATCTATACCTTTAAATTTATATTGGTTTACTACTGCCATTAATCTAAAAAGAAACTTCTAGCTTCTATCTCCTGTTTTAATTCTTCTTGAAATGTAGTATTTAATTTTTCTAACACCGCATCTAAATCTCTAACTAAAGACTGAGCTATGTCTTGCTCATACTCGTTACTTGCTCTGGTTAATGTTTGTACTATCTTAGCCATTATAAACTAGCAATGCCTCCTTTATAAAAAAAACTTGCTGTATCATCAGTAGCATAACCACCTAAATTTCCAGACATAGCAACAGCCCCACCACCTCCACCATTATTTGGAGTTTTTGTTTTCATAAATTTATCTACTTTATCAAAATCATCAGTAATTTGATCTTGTATTTCTCGATCTAATTTTTCTAAATTTTCTTTAGACATTTTATATGCGTTCTTATCTCTATATTTTTGTAATTGTTTTCCATAATCATTAGTTCCAAACATAGATACAACGTTCTGTCCACTTAACACAGAGTTATCCGTGTATTGTCTTAACCCACTACTGGGATTTTTTCCTATGTAACCTTTACCTGAAGCATAATCTATTTGACCTTGAAGTTCAGGATTATAATTTATTGAGCCAGGTCTTAATGGGTTTGTTAAATAAGCTAAACCCAAACCTCCAGCTATTAAAGGAACTCCCATTCCCATACTACTACCACCTGTTATAGCATTTACACTTTTATTAAAAATTCCTTTTTTAGCCATGTTTCCAAAATCTATATTTTGTCCACCCATACTAATTGCATATTTGGGGTTTCCTTGTTGTTCATCTATACCTAAAAGTTGCATAGCTTTTTCCATGCCATACTTCATAGCTAATGATTGTAATAAAGCTTCCATTATCGTCTTCCTCCAGTTTGTATATCTAACCTAAAGGTTCCTAATTTCCAACTGGTATCTACAGCTGTATTAGATATTGTAAGAGCTATCGCTCTACCTCTAGCACGTGTGTCTACTTTATCGGTTGTAGATGATACAGTAAAAGGTCCAAGTGATGAACTAGCTGCAGCGTCATTTGGATAATTTCTTAAATCTAATTGTACAAGGGCGTTTCCTTGTTGAGATATAAAGTCAGGTATAATTCTACTAACTCTCATAATGTTTTCACCATCACCTCTAAGGTCACCTAAATTTGTTGCAGCCCCTCTTACAACTTTTTGTGTAATGTCATAATCACCAGATGTAATATTAGCTGGAATAGCTGTTATTACTCCTAGTCTTACCTGGTTAACTCCTGTTTCGTGTTCATAATAATATGAAATTCCATCCGTGTTCCCAGTAACATCAAAAGATGTATCTGTACCTGCATCATATTGTGTTGCATGTGGTAATCCAAATACAGCAGAATCTTCCCATGTTGTTCTTGGAAACAAACTACTTGCGTTTGTAAACCAGATAGGTCGCTTAGCTGTTGAATCTAAATAACTATATGTAACTGATCTATTAACTACATTAGATGTTGACGTTGGATAAAACCACGTAATTTCACCAAATAAATTATTGATTCCTGCATATATAAATTGATTAGATGTAGTGTTAAGATCATCATAAACATAATCTTCTACTAAACAATCCATAGATTCTAGTTTACCGGTGTATCTAAAGAAACCATTGTCAGACATCCAGTAAGCAGCACCATCAACTTCAACAGCTGCATTTTGTCCTATCAGTCCACAGTTAGTTCCAACTTGCTCGTAAGCAAATGTAAACGGAGTTCCAACAAAACGCATAGTAAATAAAGATGTATCAGTCCAAATGTAAATTGCATTTCTACCAAGTTTAGCACCCATGATCCGTGATCCGGCGGCCAGTCTTTGTGTACCAGCACTGTTTTCAGCTGTAGGTGTGTAGTCATTTATATTTTCTTGAGAAGAAAATCTAATAAACATATCATCTTGTGTAGCCTTATCACCAATAGTTGTTTCTGTTCCAAAAAATACTAAGTGTCTGTCAGGTGTTGATACTAACATATCTCTTGAGGCTGTGGGTGCACCAGATATAATTGTTGCTCTAATAGCTGTTGCATTAGAAGCGTCAGAATCCCATTGAAAACATTCACCATTATGAATTAGTGCAATTAAAGTACTTCCTAAATTATCTAAAGACCATAAACCAGGATCTGTTATTGTATCTGTGTTAACTGCAGCAGAACCCCATCCAGTCCAACTAGATGTATTAGTCACAGTGTCTCCACTTGAGTGAGATGCGTTTGTAGTTCCTCGAACATTTCTAGTAATTCCTGTTAAATTATTTCCTACCACACCTGTGTAAGAAATTTCTTCTGTTCCAACCTGAATAAAATTTGTACCTGTAGTTGGAAATCCGGTTGTACTGGTTAACGTAACATTTGTTCCTGATCCACCTGTACCAAATGCATTAGCACTTAACGATCCATTTAAAGTTGTTGTTAATGATCCTATAATATCACCACCCCATAAAGATATACCCCAACCAAACGCACCAAGTTGCTCTGCTGGTCCTACGTGGTAGTATCTATAATAAGTTATCCCTCCTGAAGTAGATGCTCCACCTCCAGTTTCATTACTGGGCATTGTAATTGTAAAATTATTAACATCTATAATAGATGTAACCATAAATTTTTTATCACAGAAATCAGAAGCTCCAAAATTAGAACCAGTAATACTACTAAATGTAGTTGTATCTCCAAACAAAACAATATCTCCTGATTGAAAACCATTTGAATTAGCCGTTATGTTTACGGTAGCTGATCCGTTAGTTGTGCTAAAAGCACTTGAAATAGCTGTTCCTGATGGATTAACTAAAGGATGAATGTCATAATAAACACCGCCAGAATATGCATATAAAATTCTATTAGTTCCTATAGCTGCAAATTTAATAGATTCTTGATTTACAAAATGATGCAAACCTCTTACTGCACCGGTTAATTTAGCTTCACCTAATTGGCTCCACCCACCTATCTTTTCAGGTGTACCATATCTAAAACGTACATTCTCTCCATCTATCCACTGTGATTCAGCGCCGGTGGCTGTAACTTGTTTGTTGAATCCTGGTAAAAAACCTAATTTTTGTAGCATATAAAAACCTGTTGAAATAATTAATTTATGTTATATATTAGTTTTATAGAGAATGAAAGTATCAATATTATGGACCATTTAGAAGGAATTGTTGAGATAAAAAATTTAATATCTCATGATTTTATAAATAAAATTATACCTTTAATAAAACATCGGGCTAAAAAAAAACTGACTATAGGCAGTGGTTTAGATACAAATATAAGAAATGTCAAAGGATATTCCCTTACTTTCAATACACCTACCGATATATTTTATTGGAATTATATAAAAAATGAAATAGAAAAAATTTTTTTTCATTATAAAATAAAATTTCCTCAAATGAACAGTTCAAAAATTAATCAAATAGATTTATTAAAATATAGTCCTGGTGGTAAATATGAAATTCATACAGATCATTATACTACTACCAATAGAGCATTAAGTGTTATTATAAATTTAAATGATGAATATGAGGGAGGGGATTTAATTTTTACAGATCAAAAAGAAAAAGAAATTAAAAGGATGGTTTTAAAAAAAGGTTCAATTGTTTTTTTTCCGAGCACTTTTTTATACCCTCATGGAATACAACCAATTACTAAAGGAAATAGATATAGTATCGTTGCATGGCTACAATAAATTATAAAATAATTAAAGATTTTTTTTCTAAAGAAGAGTTAAATGTTCTTCAAAAATATTGTTATAATCGAATAGATTTTAATAAAGACTATCAAGTTGATCCTCAATCTTTTTCACCAGCATGGTACAACGACCCTTTAATGATTGCTTTATTAGATACTAAATTACCTGTCGTAGAAAAAAATTCAAATTTAAAATTATTTCCAACTTATGCTTATTGGAGATACTACGTGTTTGGTGCTTATTTAAAACAACACACAGATAGACCTTCTTGTGAAATATCTGTAACTGTTTGTATAAAAAAATATGATAACTGGCCTTTAATTATTGAAAAACAAATTATTGAATTAAAAGAAGGAGAGGCGCTTCTTTATGCAGGATGTGATCAAAAACACGGTAGACCTGGAATATACAAAGGAAACGGAATGGCTCAATTGTTTTTACATTATGTAAATCAAAACGGTCCATATAAAAAACATGCTTACGATCAAGTAAGTAAAAATAAATAAAATTGGAGAAAATAATGGAAGATAAAAAAATAATAGAAAAGACAGTAAGTATAGAAAATTTTATAGGTGTATACGATAATTACATTACTGAACAAGAATGCAATAGAGCTATTGAAGTTTTTGAACAACAAGCTAAATTAAGAAACACTCTCAATAGACAATCGTTTGAACAAGTACCTGTTAGTATAAAACAAGACCAACAATTTTTTGCTAATGGACGAAACATTGAAATATGGCATGACGAATTAAAAGTTTTAATGGCAAATTTTAATATGGCTTTTAAACATTATGAAGAAACTACAGGAGTGGGTTCGTATTTAGGTTCAGACTTACACTATACGTCTTTAAAAATACAAAAAACTTTACCTACGGAAGGTTATCATGTGTGGCATGTAGAACATGGTAAAGGTTATGAAAACGAAGCTAGAGCTTTAGTTTATTCTATATATTTAAATGATGTAGAAGATGGCGGAGAAACTGAATTTTTAAATTTTTCAAAAAGAGTTAAACCTAAAAAAGGTAGAATTGTTATTTGGCCAGCTGGTTTTCCCTATGTACATAGAGGAAACCCACCTTTATCGGGTGAAAAATATATTTTAACTTCTTGGATAATGTTGAGATAAAAAATAATATTACGAAGAATATGAAGTAAGTCTTGGACCTTTTACAGATTCATCTCTTGAATCGTTATCCCACTTAGATTGTAGGGTAGCTAAATGTGTTGAATCCCACTTGTCTATAAAATCTTGAATATCTCCAATATCTGCATCTGCGAAAGAAGAGTGTGGTGTCTCATCTCTATATTCTATTTCATCCGAAGTAATAGATGTTCCATGTTGAATAGCCCAGATATTTGCATATTTAGATTGAGACCAAAAAGAATCATCAGATATAACATATGGAGTTCCTGCTGCATCACCTGTTTGTTTAACAATTCTTTTATCATCCATTATTACTGTCCAATTTGCGTTTGTTGCCATATTTTCTCCTAAGTTTTTATAATATAAATTAATGCTAAGTACGGTTGAAGTACAGAAGTTGCTGAACCACTAAATGTAGCACTCATGTTGTGAGAGTGACCAGAACCAGAACCTGCGTTAGATGTTCCGGGGTCTTGTGTACCCGGGTTTTGTAACGAACTCTGTATGTTAGTATTGTGGTTTGGGTGAGGACTATTAGCTACAATTCTATATGCTAATGTGTGATCATGAGAAGCAAGTTGAGCTTCAGTTAAAGAAGCATTTGCTGTTGATCCACCTACGTTTCCAGAAGCAGCTACTGTATCTGCTCCACCCGTTGAAGCTAAAGCTTTATTTGGAGATTTTCCAACTGGGACATTATTTGCTAAATTAGGTAAGTTAAAAGTTGATGAACCATCTCCAGCTCCATAAGTAGCAGCTATGACTCCAAATAGAGTTGCATAAGTTGATCTTGAAACTGCTGCACCATCACACTCTAAAAAACCTGTTGGTACTGATGATGTTGACCAAGGAAGAATTGTACCTGTGGCTGTACCTTCTATACCGGTAAGGTCTGATCCATTAAAATTATATTTAGTTGCTTCGTAATTTGCCATAATATTATTTCTCCGTATATGTCCAACCTACGTTTGCACCAGAGTAAACTAATCCAAACGCTGCACCCTCAGTATTAACTACTAAGTCTGCTGTTGCATTTGCTATTTTAGAGCTATTTCTTCCAACAGTCAATGCGTTGGTATCGAAAGTGTATCTTGAATCTACAAAATTTACTTGAGCACCTACGGCAGGTGATGCGGGAAGAGTTATTGTAACTGCCCCTGCACTTGTATCTACAAAAATTCTATCTTGATCTAGTGCTGTATATGATCCTGTTTTAGTAAGCCAGTCATTGGGTGCGTAATTAGAAGTACCAAAAGGCATTTCAAAAACACCAGTGTTTGTTGCAACACCATCAAGGTAAATAAGTTTATAACCTTTGTCATCTGTTGCAAAAGTAACTGTTGCACCTGAACCAGACACAGCTTTTAATTGTAATGTTTCTGCACCAGTAGTTCCGTTTTTAATAATGTAAAAATTTTCTGTAAGAAGAGGAAATGTTAAAATTCTTGATCCTGTAAGAGCACCTGTAAATTCTATAACTCTGTGTTGAGCAGTACCTGTTAAAGCACCATCCGCTATTGTTAAAGCTGTGGTTCCAGATCCAGCAACAGCTAAACTTAAAACTCCACCTGTAAGTTGTTCTACAAGATTTAAATTAGCATTAGTTTTTGTTCCCCAAGTACCAGCATTTTCGCCGGTTGCCATTAGCTCTATGCCAAGATCTGTGAATGTTGATGCCATAATTTTGTTCTCCTGATTGTTTTATTTATATTGTTTATTTAGTTCTAAGTCAAACATAATTATGCTGTTTCCGTAGTGTATCCTGTTGTATTTTTTGGTGTCTTAGTACTATAACCCGTACTATTTTTAGGAGCCTCTGTACTATAACCTGTACTATCTTTAGGTGTTAGTTTTCCATAATACTTAAGAATTAATCCTGCAGCATTGAGACTAGATGTTGTTTGTAGTCCTGTTAACCCTATAGCATCTGCAGGTGTAATAGAACCTGTTGAAGATGTTGTACTTAATCCAGTTAATCCCACAGTCATTGCTGTAGGAGATATTGAACCTACGGCTGAAGTAGTACTAACACCTGTTGGAATTATAATAGGTGAAGATGTAATCCCTATTTCACCTACAGAAGAATTTGTTCCTAATCCTGTAAGTCCTACAACATCTGCTGGAGATATACTTCCTACACTGGATGTTGTACTTAATCCAGTAAGTCCCATAACATCTGTTGGAGATATACTTCCTACACTAGATGTTGTACTAAGACCTGTTGGAATAACTACACAGTCTACAACTATACTTAAAGAACCAAGACTAGAAGTAGAACTTAATCCTGTTGGAGATACTACAGATGTTAAATCTAAAATAGGTGCACCAACACTAGAAGTTGCACTTACACCAGCTGGTTGTTCTAATTTATTAAATGAATCTCCATAAGGTTCTTCACCCCAACCATTTCTACCCCAACCTACTAAAGTACCTGCGTTATCAAAAGTCCCAAGTTCTGTTTGTCCTTGTTGACCTGTCGGAATTACAATTGATTCTAAAGCTAGTGTAAGAGAGCCAAGTTCTGTTTCTGCTTCAACTCCTGTTGGTATAACAGTTACAGTATCAAAAGCAGTGACACTTCCAACTGCAGTTGTTGCTTGTTGACCTGTTGGTTGTACAGTGTACTCTACACCCCAACCAGAATTACCCCATTCTTGTCTGCCCCAACCTTCTTCGTTGAAAGATTCTACAGAACCTATTGATGATGTTGTTGATAAACCTGTTAAAGAAACTGTAAGAGTATTAGATGCCCAAGAATTTTCATTCCATGCTACTGAAGGATCATCGCCACCCCAAATAGATGCCATAAGGATTACCTCCCTATGCTATACGAAGGATTGCGTTTGATGCATCTGCTGCTGGAAATTGAATTGTAAAAGTTCCACTGGATACAGTTTTGTCTCCACCAAATGCGATTGCACAAACTGATGGATCACCAGTTGCTGTTTCATTAAATATTAAACAACCGTTAGCTGTAAAAGAAGCTGATGTAAAAGATACATCTGCAAAATCACAACATGCAGTATCACTATCTAGAGCAGGTGTTGTGTTTGTAAGCGCTATCCCTTTAGTAGTGTAACCATTTCCGTTAGCTACTTCGTTAGATGATGTATACGCTGTTGTTGATTTATTTAATGTAGCACTACTTGTGTACAATGCTAGTTTAAATTCATTGCCACCATTTGTAAAATTGTGGATTGCTCTTAAAACTTCTGTTTTGAAAGTGTTACATACTGCTGATGTTATTGCCATAAAAAATCTCCTAATTATTGAGGCGCTGACTCGATTGGTATTCTTACTGTTCCATCCGTGTAATCGTCTCGTCTTCTTCTTCCAAGTTGCATCGCTGCAAACTTTTGTAGTTCAGTTTTATATCTATTTTCATATAGTGTCAACATATCTGTTGGACCTTTTAAAAACATAAATGCCTCTACTAAACATGCATATAATAGACCTTGTGGAAAGTAATTACTTAGATATGTTTCAGCAGTACCATCACCACCAGACCCTAGTCCCTCAGGTTGAGCGTTATAATGAATAATATATTTGTAATTAGCATCAGGTGTAGGCGCTACATATATAGCTCCCGATGTAGCTGTTGAAGCTCCTGTTGTTGCACCACCAAACATAGAGTAATATTTAGGAAGTCCTGTAACATCTTGAGCTGCTGCTCCGCCTGCTGTTCCTGTTAGATTACCAACATACTCTGACATAAAAGTTTGATCACGTTTTTCTAACCATACTCCTTGGCCATTAGTATTTGCTGTTGATTCAAATACTTCTATACCTCTAACAAACAAAGATTTAATAGGCATTGTAATAGTATTAAAATCAGTTGCAAATTGTGCTTCTGCTTGAACTCTATCTGAGTCCATAGGAAGGTCTAAATTAATCCTGTTTTGTGCAGCCATAATAAAACCATCTACGATAGTTTCTGTAAATACATTAGCGTCTACTTCACTATAATCTCTTATAGCTGTAACTAATGTTGAATATGTATAATTAGATAATCCTGCCATAACTAAGCTCTATCATTTAACGGTCCAATTGTACATTGAAAACCGCCCCCTGTTTCTGTGCTTGTAGCATTTGATATTAAAGAAAAAGTTAAATTATTAAATACTACAGCTGTTTGTCCAACTGGACCCACTATTATTGTAGTGGGAACTGCTGTTGCAAGATAACATCCAAAAACGTTAGCTCCTATAGGGTGCGTTCCTGCTGTTGTAGCCGGAGGTGTTAAACCTCTATAAGGTGCACTTGTTCCTCTAGTGCAACCTGTAAAATTTTCTCCAGCTCTTCCAGTATATTGTATAACTTCATTTTCATATTTACCTGTAACTGCATTTACTTTTTCAATCATAAGAAAACCAGTTGTTGGAAAATGTGTTCCTGTCTGTACAGTAATTGTTCCGTCAGTAGCTGTAGCAGCTGTATCTAAAGTTGTAGATAATTCTAATGCAGGACCTGCAGCACCGGTAACAATAGGTACTCCTCCTACT
>Ga0209337_1003580_pt1 | contig 10944 bp, 8 predicted proteins | sample LinPmetageLP53_FD_184044 | JGI IMG/M metagenome (GOLD analysis project Ga0209337, IMG submission 184044) | Marine viral communities from the Pacific Ocean - LP-53 (SPAdes) (version 2) | ecosystem: Environmental > Aquatic > Marine > Oceanic | place: Pacific Ocean | collected 2010-02-08 | reverse complement strand
GCAACATTCCCATCATAAAAAAAGAAAATATTTATATTTATAATAGAATAAAATAAAACAATAAAAATGGCAATATTAGACTCAACACAAATGATGTTCACAGCATTCGAACCTAAGTTACAAAATAGGTTTCTAATGTCAATTGATGGCATCCCTTCATATCTTATTAAGAAAATTTCTCGTCCAAGTGTTACATTTGGAGAAATAGTTCTTGATCATATTAACGTGAAAAGAAAAATCAAAGGAAAAGCAAACTGGGATAATATCTCATGTGACCTTTATGACCCAGTAACACCCTCAGGTGCTCAAGCAGTAATGGAGTGGGTTAGATTATCTCACGAATCTGTAACAGGTAGAGACGGTTATTCTGATTTTTATAAAAAAGAAATCAGAATCAAAACATTGGGACCAGTAGGAGATGTAGTTGAAGAATGGATATTAAAGGGGGCATATTGTCAAAATGCTAATTTTGGTGATATGGATTGGACATCAGATGCACCAGCAAATATTTCCTTAACAATAGTAATGGATTACGCTATCTTGAACTACTAATAACAAGAAAAAAAACAAGAAATTAGCGCCTATTTTGGCGCTTTTTTTTATTTACATATATGTATATCTGAACTAATTTTAATAAATAACGTTATGAAAGAAACAAAACAACAATTTCCCGCAGAGGAAGTTACCCTACCTTCACAAGGCTTACTTTATCCAGAAGATTCTCCATTAAGAAGTGGAATCCTAGAAATGAAATACATGACTGCTCGTGAGGAAGACATATTGACAAATGTCAATTTAATTGAAAATGGTACAGTAATTGATAAACTGTTAGAATCACTTATTGTAACTCCAATAAATTTTAATGATTTATTAACAGGAGATAAAGATGCTATTTTAATTGCTGCTCGTATTTTAGGATATGGTAGTGATTATACTTTTGATTATAATGGAGAAGAACTTAATATTGATTTAACTACAATTAAAGACAAACAATTAGATGAATCTTTAATATTAGAAGGTAAAAATGAATTTTCATTTACTCTTCCCACATCTAAAAAAGAAGTTACTTTTAAATTTTTAACCCATGGTGATGAACAAAAAATAAATAGAGAATTAAAGGGACTTAAAAAACTTAACAAAAATTCACACAATGATTTAACTACAAGGATGAAACATATAATTACATCTATAGATGGTGATTATGAAACAAAAACTATCAGAGAATTTGTAGACAATGAATTTTTAGCAAGAGATGCACGTGAATTAAGAAATTATATTAGCCAAATCCAACCAAGTGTCGACTTATCATATGATTATGAAGACCAGAGAGGTAATATCATAACGATTGATATCCCTGTTGGTATTAACTTTTTTTGGCCTGACGCCACAGTATAGGGTTGACCTATTTGGCCAAGTGCATGATCTGGTATTCCATGGCGGCGGTGGATTTCAATACACAGAAGTATATAACATGCCTATATGGTTAAGAACATTTCACATTAATAAAATAAGTGAATTTAATACAGCAGAAAATAATAAAATAAATAAACATAATAAGGGCAAAAACCCAGATCAAACTAAAATACATAGTCCAAATATAAATCCCTCAAACACATACAATTTTTAAGCAAAGGCATCGTTGATGCCTTTCTTTTTCTTATATTTATATAGGAACAATAATATTATGGCGAAAAAAATAAATGACGAATTAGAAAAGGGTAAAAAGCTCTTAAAGGACATGACTCAAGAGTCAGGTTATTTATATGATGCTCTTACTTCTATAGGAGAAAATATTGCAACAGCAATAGAAAATGCAATAGATGGGGCTACCGACTTAGATGAGGTAGGTCAAAAAATAGCTAACACATACAAACGAGATATAGTTAATTCTGTTAAAGCTTCTGCTAGGGGTATGGGTACTTTAGTTGATTTACAAGGAAAAATAAATAAAGGTCAAAATGTATCTAAACAAATAGATAATACTTTAGCAAAAAATCAAGCAAAAAGACAAGTATTAGCTAATAGAATTCTAATGGCTAGAAGAGCTGGAATCCCTATACGAATGAAAGACATACAGGGAGTAAATAAAATGCTTAAATTAGAAGCAGAATCATTAAAAAAACTTCAACAAGCAAATATAGAAGAACAAAAAAAGATAAGCATTTATAAACTAGCATCCAGTATGTTAGGAGATATGGCTAATAAAATAGATAAATCAGGAACATTATCAAAGATATTATCTGGTAATTTTAAAGACACATTTACAGCTGCTAGATTTGGTCAAGCAACTATGGTAAGTTTAGTTTCTTTTATGGTAAAAGCAGTTTTAGAATTAGATAAAATCATGACAGGCTTAAATAGACAATTTGGTTTTACTGATAAACAAGCAATGGCCATTCAAAATCGTTTTGAGCATATAGCACAAAATTCCAAAAATGTTCTTATGTCCTTTAGAGATGTTCATAAAACTGTATCAGCTATAACTGAACAAACAGGAATTTTTGCAGGACATCTTAACAATGAGATATTAGATGGGGCTACTGGTGCTTTAGAATATATGAATCTTTCTGCAGATGCAGTTGCAAGGTTAGCTTATAATGCAAATACAACAGGTCTATCTTTTGCAGAACAAGAACTTTCTATGGCTAGGGGGGTAATAGCAGCTGAGGCAATGTTTGGTGTAAATTTAGATGCTAACGCAGTTTTCGAAGAATCTGCAAAACAAACGGGAGTAATAAGAGCTAATTTAGGAAGAAATTATGAACACATAGCAAAAACTGTAGGAGCAGCACAAGCTTTAGGTTTAACTATGCAAGATTTAGAAGGTATTAGTAGAAATTTATTAAATTTCCATCAATCTATTGAAGCAGAAATGACAGCTGAATTATTCATAGGTAAAGAACTTAATTTAGAAAAAGCAAGATTATATGCTTTAACAGGAGATTATGATAAATTACAAAAAGAAATCTTGAAAAATATAGGTACTGAGTATGATTTCTTAACTATGAATACTATAGCAAAAGATAAATACGCAGCTGCCTTAGGAATGTCCGTAAATCAAATGTCTGATTTAGTAATGAAAAATGCAGATTTAGCAGCAATAGAAGAACAGGCTCTAAGAAGAGGAGATTATACAATGGTCGAAGAAATGAAAAAATTACAAATGCAAAAAGAATTTAATAAGTTAATTGTAAAACTCCAAACAACTTTTGTAAATTTAGCATCGGGACCTTTAGGAGATTTGGCATCACTCATGAGTACCATATTGGGGGACGCTAGACTGTTATATGGAGTAGTTGGACTTATAGCAGCAGTAAAGATAGCAGGTTTAATTTCAGGAATCTATTCATTAGCATCTGCTTTATCTTTGTCAGGTGTAGCAGCTATGAGTACTGTCTCTGCATTAACATTAGGAATTGGTATAGCAGCTGTTGCGGCAGGTATATGGTATGGTACATCTGTTATGGAGAAAGCAAAAACCCAAGCAGCCTCCGTCCCTAAATTAGCAGAAGGGGGTATAGTTACTAAAGAAACAACAGCTGTTATAGGAGAAGCAGGATCTGAAGCAGTAGTACCTTTAGACGCTTGGAATGAAAGGATTGATACACTTATAAATGCAACTAAGGAGAATAAACCCCACAAACTACTTGCAAAATGGGAAACATCAACTAAATTTAGATAGGTTATATTTATAATAAATAAATAATTAATTAATTAAAAACAAAAAATTATGGGAATAAAAGATTTAAAATCACGTTTTGATAGACATAAATTACAAGACCCCGCTGATACTCTAGCTTTACTTGACGGAACAACTGTAGCAGGACCAGATAATCCTCCAACAGGACCTAACCCTTCAGAAGGTGACTATTTTTCAAATTTAGGAAGTAATAACTCTCCTTTTGATGTAGTTAAAGAAATACAATTTCCAGGTGGACCTTATAATGACCAAATGGTAACATTAATGGAAGATAAAGTAATATCAGACAATCATGGATATCTTGGTAGTCCTGGAACAAAGACTTACTTTCCATCACCAATTAATATAGGAGATTACCAAGATTTAGATATAGAGAATATGGCAAATCCTTTAGTTAGTCCTACACTAGGAATACCAATTAATAAGGGACCAAATGCACCAGGATTAAGAAAACTTCCATATTCAGAAAATCAACCTGATTAAAAATGAGCTTACTCAATTTACTTAAAACCCCTTCTGCATATAATGTAGGAGGAGGATCTAAAAAATTAGATTATCCAGATAGACAATTTGGATTTTCTCAGGGACCTTTATTAGGTAAACGAGTTGATTTTGATCTTACTAATGAAGAAGCTAATCCTAAATTTATAGGGGGAGGAGGATATACAAAAAAGTCACAAGATCAATTTATAAGAGGAGGAATAAGTTATGCAGCGGGTGCAAGATTAAGGGATTTTAATAGAATCATTAAATTTTTAAGTACTCCTGATGGTATATCATTTCTTGCAAAACAATCATCACTACAAATTCTAAACCCAAGACCACAAAAATTATACAACTATGGACTTAACACTTTAGCTTCAATAGCATCAGCAGGGGTATCAAATATAAGAAGAGGATCCCCTCCTTTATTACCCAAACTAAATGGTAGTGATATTGGTACTTACTTGGGAGATATAGGAGATGACACAGAAAGAGAACTTAGAGAAAAGAAATATTACCTAGGAGATCCAGGAAAACCTTCAGCTAAAGAAGGTTTACTTAAACTAATAGGTCTCCAAAACCCACTTAAAAATAATACACCTCTAAAATATGATGTTTATATACAGGACAAAATAGATAAAGTCAACGAATTACCTATTTTAGAAGTTTCTCCCCAAATTCCTAATAGATTAGGGGAAATAATAAAAGATTTTATACCTTTTAGGTTTGAAATAAATAACCCAGATAAAAAAGGAAGAATAGGTAATGATCTAATAGTTTTTAGAGCATTTTTAGATAGTATGTCAGATGATTATAATGCTACCCATAATTCATTTAAATATAATGGTAGAGGAGAAGAATTTTACACATATAATAAATTTAATAGAAAAATAAATGTAAAATTCAAAATAGCAGCTCAATCTCGACATGAAATGAAATCCCTCTACACAAAATTAAATTATTTAGTTGCCCAAACAGCACCTAATTATTCAAGAGAAGGTAGAATAAGAACCCCTTGGATGTTTTTAACTATAGGTGATTGGATTCAAAGGATCCCAGGATTAATAAACAATGTAAATTTATCATGGAATAAAAATTATCCTTGGGAGATAGCATCAGATCGTATTTCAAAAAATTATATAAGAGATGGGTGTACTAGCACGGAAATAGAAGGAAAAGATAAAACTATGTTAATTTTACCTCATGTATTAGATGTTAGTTTAAGTTTCCAACCAATTCACAGATTTACTCCTGATAATACTCCTAATTCACCTTATATAGGAATTGAGGGAGACGGAGTACATGATAATTGGCTTGATGATTCACAATCTTATGATTATGATAAATATTTAGGAAAAAAACAATCACCTACTATAGTAAATACACCGGTGAAAGAAGATATACAAGCACTCAATTTATCTACAATAGAAGAAAGTGCAAATAATGGTGAAGAAAGTATTAACTTAAGTCCTGCAACATCTATAAATAATGAAGCAATATCATTAGAACCAGCTAATGGAAGTAATGATATTGCTGATGTGCAAGAAGCTTTTATTGGACCTAGAAATAAACCACAGGAAAGGGTCCCACAAATAATTCCAGGTTTAACAACAGATCAGTGGAAGAATTGGGCTTGGCAGGATCAAGCAAATTATAATATGTTAAATCCATCACCAGATCCACCTCAAGGGGATCAAACTCAATTAGATCAAAATAATCTTCAACAAATATTTAAAAGTCTAAACTTTCAGAAATAGAAATAGATTTAAGTAATGAAAAATAGAATTAAATATATAAACATAAAAATTAAAAATAAAAAAAGGTATTATAAACCTTTAAAATATCCATCTATTCCCCTTTCTCAAAGCGATATTTACATATTAACAACAATTGGTGATAGACTTGACTCCCTAGCAGATCAGTTTTATAATGATGTAAGATTATGGTGGGTAATATCAACTGCTAACCCACATATAGTTAGAAGGGATAGTTATGCATTAAAACCTAATTTAGAAATTAGAATCCCCTCTAATATAAATAGAGTATTAGAAGATTTTAAAAATTTAAATTAATTATGAGCTCAATTACAGGAATATTTGAACCCTTTCTTCCTTACGTTCAAATGCAACTAAATCAGAGAAAGGAAATAATTTCAAACGCAAAAATTAGTTTAAAAAACGAGAATTATTTCAATACAAAGAGTCGTTATAATGAAACTAATAGAGTTCATGGATCAAATACAGATGGAGTATTTAGTGGATATTCAGAGGAGGTATTGGGAAAAAAGGGACTCAAAAATTATTATAATTTAGATCCCCATACATTCTATAAATTAACAATTGAAAGACAATGTACTATCCGATTATCTTCAGGAGTGGATATAAAACAAAAGAATGATTTATTAGACACAGATAATGAAGAACAATATCAAACAGGTGCTAAATTAGCTAAAAAATGGGTATTAGTAGGAGAAGGAAGGAGGAATGAAACAAATTATATGTACCCCCAACCCCTTACAAACCCAAATGGACTTGTAGATATGCATTATGGGGGTGGTGTAGAGGATGACACTTATGTACAATCCATACTTAATAGAAAGAGAAATGAAGCAGGAGAGGGTTATGGTCATGTGCCTAATCCAGGTATTACAGATGCAGAAATAAGTACCAAGTCAGAAGATGGTTCACTTAGAGAAGCTTCAATAAATTTTGTTTGTCATAATAGAAGACAATTAGAAGTTTTAGAAGCTCTTTATATGAGACCGGGTTATCCCTTAATGTTAGAATGGGGATGGCTTCCTTATATAAAAGATGATTGGGAAATAGAAAATGAGTTTTATCCCATCTTACCAGAATTTTTTAAAAATTCTTCAGATTTAAATTCTTTAAATCTAAAACTAAGAGAAAGAAAAATAGACTCAGGGGGAAATTATGATGGGTTTATAGGATTTTGTAAAAATTTCTCGTTTACAGCAAGAGAAGATGGTGGATTTAATTGCTCAACAGAAATTATGGCACAAGCAGAAATCTTATCATCATTAAAAACTAAAACTAAATTAGTTCCTCCTGTACATAATCCCTATGATGTAACTAGTTTAGTATCAGGATCAATGCCCCCTCAAAAGGGTAAGGAACCAATAGATGAGCTTTTATATTTTTTTAGAGCTATAAGAGATAATCTAGATAAAGCAGGTGATAGTATTTATCTTAAATTAACGGGAACATCAAATGAAACATACGATATAGGAAATGTAAATAAAACTGCAAGTTGGGTTATTAAGGATAATACGGGTTTTGAAATAGACTTTACTGCATTAAATGAGACAAATAGTACATATGAAGAGGGTCTAAATGAACTAATATCATTAGCCTCAGACGTGTCAAAAGTATCTGTAAGTAATCTCGAAAGAACTTGGAGAGGAGAGTATGGTATTCCCAATTGGTTAGAAAACCAAAAATACAGAGATAAGGAGGATACAACAGGGGGATTTGGAGAGAGATATATTGGATATAATGCGAGTGACCAAGGGGGGATGTTTAGTGGGGCATTTCCTCAATTGATCCCATTCGCCCCCGGCAGTAAAGGAGCCCTAGCGACAAGATTACCCAATGAGGATGATTTTGCATCACAATATGATCTCTACCCTAGACAGCATTATTTAGGGTTTGATGCTTTTTTGGATGGTTTAGTACTTAAAGAATTAGCTATAGTAGACGACCCTACTACAACTGATTCAGGAATAAGAAAAAGAGTTTATGTAAGATGGGACTTTATATGTCAAATTTTAAATAAAAAAACAACACCCGAATACAAAAAAGACAATGCAGTAGCAGAAATAACATATTTACATCCTAATCAACCCACATATTCACCTACTCCAGTATCAGAAGGAAAAGGAGTACATAATGAAACAATTAGATATTTAGAATATTCAAAACCAGGACAGAAAAAACACAAGTATCAAGAAACAATATTTAATGATTTACCTGAGGGTCTTATAGGAGGAAGTTTTGATGCTAACATATGTTTAATGCCCCATCAAATAGAGAATTTTCAATTAGTAATGTTAGATGATCCAGATAAAACGGGATATTTTAATAAAGTAAAAGGCAGATGGGCAGGTAGGAGTATAGATGATAATCAAAGGAATGTATCAGAAACTATTATGGGGGAGCTTCCAGAAGATAATGCTTGGAATATGACAACTGAAGAATTTTTAAATGAATATCCTGAGTATGATAACCGAAATACTTATGGAGAATTAGCTAATATGGGAATTGGTACGGGAGCGGTGGCATTAAGAGGAAATTTTACTTCATTTAGTAATATAGCACAGACAGACAGAGGTATAGGAAATGTATATTTTAACTTAAATTATTTAATTAATACTTATTCAAATCATATATTAGAAACATACACCAATTCTAAAGGAAAATCAAAAACAAGAATAAGAAAACAAACAAGTTTTCATGATTGGATAACTGAAATATGGGATGGTGTAAATGAAGCTTGTGGGGGTTATTATGATTTTGGGTTACATGTAGAACATGAAAGACCTCATGTAGCTAGAATAATAGATTTTACTTTTATGTTAAAATCAAAAGATTTACCAAGAGATATTTTTGAATTTAATCCCCAGGGATTAGGTTCTATTACTAGAGATATTAAATATCAATCAAAACTTGATGAATCTTTTAGTTCAGCTATATCAATAGCAGCTCAAGTACCTAATGATATTCATTCTTTAGAAGCTATGTCATTTAAAGCTTTTCATAAAAATATAAGAAACAGATTTACAACAGTTGCACAAGAAGCTGAAGAAAGATTGGAAATGATGAAAGTTGCTAAAGAGGAATACCTAGAAGATTTAAAGGAATATTATAGTATGACAAGCCAATTAGATTTTTATCTTAAAAAAATGTATCAAAGTAATTTAGAATCCCGTTTATATAAACCTAATTCAAATGACCTTGGAACCAAAGGATCACGTGGTCCTAAAACAATAGGCCCTATAACAGCTGTCCAATTAGCTAATTCTTTAGAAGAACTTATGATATCAATAGAAAGTAGATATCCAGAAAAGTCAGGAAAATTTAGTAAATATGGAGATGGATATTATTTTAATGGGGGAGATCAAGTAGATGGCCACTATATAGGAGAATGGAAAGGTGACGCTACCCATGCTAGAAGTGCTATAATCCCCTTAACTACTAGTATAGTTATGGATGGTATATCAGGTATATCTCCTCTTAATATTTTTAAAATTGCCCCCGATAAATTACCTCTTGGTTATCAAAACCCTTTTATAGTTTTTGTAGTAAAACAAGAAAGACAAAAAATAACACAAGGACAAGATTGGACAACAGAAATTTCTGGTTATTTATCTCTTTTAAATGATAACCCAATGTTTGGAACAAATTCAGTAGAATTTAAAAACCTAGAAGAATTCACAAAGAAAAAATTAGATGAAAAGAAAAAATATGATAAGAAGATTAATAGCACAGCGTGGAGTGCTATGTTTATATCTTATTGTGCATCAAATGCAGGGGCATCCGAAACCTACAGGATAGATTTTAAAACTTCTCCCCTCCATACAGATTATTTTAATTTAAATAAAGGACCAGGGACATGGAAGGGTAAAGGCCTATTTAGACATTATAATCCACAAACAACACCAGTAGAACTTGGAGATATAATACTTAAAAGTACATATGATTCAAGTGCAAACGTAGCATATCCAGGACCTTATAGTGGTGGATCACATGCTGACATAGTAGTTGCTATAAATAATGAAATGACATATCGTGATGGTAATGGTTATAATAGTCAGTGGACTTATGATGAGAATTTTGGACAAATTACATTAGTAGGGGGTAATTTAGGTAAACCAGGAAAAGGCAAAGTAGCCCAAGTAAAAGTAAATAGTATCATGACAACCCATAACGCAATGTATAATATAAGACCCCCCTTTAATACTGGTGATGATAAGGAGATTTTTCTTCCAAATGAACATTTTCCTATAACCTCCCCGAGGGGTGGGGGTCCTATGGCAGTTGGTGGAGAGGAAGCAAGTATTCCAGGATATGGAAAAGGAAAAGGATTTGAAATTAATAATTATGGGATGGTAAAAATGAGAAATATACACAACCAATATGGATTTTTAATTCAAGGAGCGTATAAAAATGGATCTATTTTAAGAGCTAAAAATTGGGAGGAATATGGTCAAACCATTTACGGAAACGCAATTGTTGAGTTTGATAATTGGGGCAAAGATTGGACAGAACTTTCTCCAGAAGCAGAAGAAACAATGAGAAAATATTATGAGGTGGGAGGTATAACCCTACCAGAATTTAGTGATGAATAATATTAATAATTAAAAAATATGCCATATTTTCCAAAGTCACAAGTATTAAAAAAATCAACAGAAGGAGGACCAAAATTTGAATATTTGGTTACGGGAGATCTTTATGAGGGGAATTATTTAGAACACAGTAGTGGGAGATATTTTATAGGACATAATAATTTTAATACAGGTTTAGAAATTATTCCTATTATAGAAAAATCAAAAAACATACAACAAAATACTGAAGATGTTAGAAAGTATAATATATTAAAAACAGATATTAAAAAATTCTTAACAAATACTCTTACAATACCCTCAATGAAAAAATACCCATCAGAAAATGATTATACAAAAGGGTTTTTTACTAGATATTTTTCAAGAAGAATTAATGGTACAGGATATCAAGAAATAGATGAAG
>Ga0209337_1003579_pt1 | contig 10945 bp, 11 predicted proteins | sample LinPmetageLP53_FD_184044 | JGI IMG/M metagenome (GOLD analysis project Ga0209337, IMG submission 184044) | Marine viral communities from the Pacific Ocean - LP-53 (SPAdes) (version 2) | ecosystem: Environmental > Aquatic > Marine > Oceanic | place: Pacific Ocean | collected 2010-02-08 | reverse complement strand
TCTTTGTCTTCGGTATGGAATCCAATACACCGAACCTTACAACGACCGAGAGTATCTGGATCATCTCTACTCTCAACAACACCAATGAACCAAACAAAGTTTGGTGTCTCTACGGTATTTCGTTCACTCATGTCAACAATACTCCTTCAACAGAATCACCTACCGTACCCGACCTTCCCATGAATTTACCCTCACTTGGATATTCAAGAGGTGCGCCTGATCTAGACAATTCTAGTGTGTTCGTATACTCATTAGAATCAATGTCGTGTCTGATTGCGGTGATTGTATAGACTCCACTTGATCTTTGATCAAACCAGATGGGTTCACTATTATCTAGGGGGTCCGCCCTTGGGATTAGAATTTCAACATGATCACCTAGTTCGAGCAGGGAGTTGCCCGGAATCATGATTTTCACTTGTTGTGATGTCATTTGATTGAGCAGAACAACTCTTGAGCCTCGATATTTATCCGGTTCGGATTGGTATCGTTGCGTATCTGACTCTGTGTTCGACCTTGCTGTCTTGGGTTCGACAATGATTCTGTTTTTACCGGGCAAATATTTTGAATTGGTTGGGACTACAGGGTGTTTTGCTTCTCTATCATACTCAGAAAAGTCTGGATAGTAACTGTTTGTTGTGGATGATACACTCTTGCCCCAAACGTCATATGAGTAAACTTGGGTTGCAAACTGACCCAACTCAAGAGATCGAACATGATCAGATTGTCGGATAGGACTATACTCTCTAAGGTTAGTAAATCCTTCTAGGAAAGATTGGTTCCTGTTTGGTGACTCAACATCTCGTTGTGCTGTTGGTTTGAGGGTATAGGTTGACTTTGATGTTTTGTTCTTTCTGTTTATGATGGACGACATACTCTTGAAGTTGTATCCATTTCTATCCTCATAGAAAAGAAAATCCGATTGCCCTTTGTCATTCAATGCAAAAGGCACAATAGACCTAATCGCCGTAATCGGTCTCATGTTGGGAAAGGTAAACTTCGATATGTCGTTCGAACTTGTATCTGAGTTTAGTTTTCCATCCAAGTATTCTGAGCAAATAGTTTCGATGATACTCTCTGGACTTCCAGACAAGGCCCTCGCGACTCTAGTTTGAAGATTCATTCTCGCGGAGGACGTGTTGAGATCTAGTTTGTATCCCTCTGCTCTTTCGCCGATTGAACGAACCCTCTCGTCAACTTTAGACGACTCCAAAGTAAAATCAAGGTAGTCACTGCCCACACCGGGAGTTCTAAAGGACGCAAGAATAGTCTCGTGAGCGTTGATGGGCATTCTGTTGATGATACCTTGACCATCTTTGATGTAGATGAACCCGTTCATCGTCGGAGATAAAATGTCCTCGAAGATAGACAGTCGCATGAACTGACCACCCTCTTTTAGATCGATATCTCCACCGCTATCAGAAAACAACCGCAACTCGGCGAACTCATAGTCACCGAGTTTGGTCATCTGATTCATGCTTTTCATTGAGCCGAACTCAGACATCAATCATCTCCAGTGACAAGTCTTTCAAATTCAACGATGACTTGCTGAACTATAGAAGGATCTAAAATACGAATGAACCTACGTTGGTTTTGCGCTAAATCAAACTCATGTTGCCTATTGGTAATTACATAAGTTGAGTTATTATCCGAGATGTAATTTTCTAGTAGAGTAGCAGTGAACCCCGGAGCAACCGTAGCATAATCTGAGGAGTCTGAGTATGTGACACCTGCCGAGAATTGTCTTCCAGTATTATCGGGTGGAGTGCCGTACGGATCGAGAAACGAACCAGATGAACCATTGTAGTTTACAGTTGGTGTAAAGAAGTGGTGAATGGCGTTTCCGCTATCCCTGTGAACTTTCTTGATCGTCGCCCTCTGATCCGCTGTCCCGCCGTCGAGGAAAGAATTCGTGCTGATTGCCTGACCGACCATGTTATCAAAATTTCTGACCTGCGTGATTCCAATTTTAGAGCGATCTGTGTCACCAATGAACTCTTTGATTCTAAGCGTTTGGAGTGTTGGATTGAAATCAAGTACTTGTCCTCTAACTTCCATTTGATATTCATCTACGATATCAGCAGGGTCATAACCATAGATTGTGTCGCCTCGCTCAAACCATGTGTTTGTCAACTGATCCTCGGAAGTGGCATCAGTGGCACCATCGAATAGGATTAGAGTGGTTCCCTCATACTTCTTATCGATATACTCATCCAAGGCATTTGCATCGTATCCCAAGTCAGCAAAAGGATCGATGATATCATTGTATAAAGCAAGAACCCAAGAAAAATCTGGACGCCCATAAACCTCATCTGCGATGGTGTCCAATCGATCTCCGTCTTTGAGTCTATACTCTGTGTACAGATCTCGACCAACTTTGATCTCCTCTTTGAAGGCGATCCTACGAAGAATGTTCTTCGCACGGAAAAGGGTCTTGCCATCAAACGTGTAGTTTGTTTCTGGGAAGTGCTTGAAATATTCCATTAGAAGCCTGCCTTGATATGGTTTCTACTCAGTGCTTCTGCCTCTTGGAAACTGAGCGATACTGTTAGTTGAGTTGGTGTTCCATCTTCGAATGATGTCATGTAATCATTGGGAGTGTAGTTTGTTTGTACGCTGGTGAGAAACGCTCTTGGGAATTTGGGTAGACTGGTGTTTTCTCTAGAAACGCCATTCCTAACAATAAAGGGATGAATCTCAAACTCAGATGGGAACGAGTAGAACGCTCTGTTTGGCGATACTTCTGGGTATGCGTGGAACCTAAACATACGAACGACTTGTAATGCTGCCTCTGCCTCTGACTTAGATCTAGGAGAGAAGTTGAAGGACATATCATAAGTTCTGATCTGGACTCCTTCGAATGTCATCTCTTTTCTTGGATTAGACACCGCACCGACGATTGAGTTGAATGCTTGTTCTGCATTCAAGTCAGCACCTACGAATTTGGAAACGGTATCAACCGCACCAAGTCCAGACGCCATCGCCTTGGGGAAAAAGGTCGCGAGCATATTGCCTTCGAGAATTCCCTTGACCGCACCGAAATTGTTTTCCGTATACGACATGTTATCACTAAGTTGAATGCCCGTATTCATCCCAAGAACAATCACATCTTTAGTATCTGTCTTTGCCTTCGCAAGTCGAGTATCAGAGATGGTCTTATTGAAACCATCCAATCCAGTTTCACCCAAGTTTGCATCAAGCAAACCCTGTCCTGCATCCGCAAGTGCTTGTGTCTGTTCTTGTGAATTTCCAGTAATAAGTTCACCAGCAGACTCAGAAGCACCACTCAGTGCTGAAGTAAGTCTGTCGTATGATGTTTGGAGATTCAAACTCTGACGCTGGAAGATCTTGAACATGAGAAAATTGGAATACTCCGTACTTCCCTCTAGATCCTCTGGATATTTGACAAATTGGCCCTTTCCATCGAAAGAACCAAGAACACCACTCTGACCATACGTCTGTGATGCCCTTTCAAGAATCGATCCTGTAGCCTGGGCATTGAATCCATCTAATTGAGTAGATGCACCAACCCCGCCTGCACCGGGATCGACGCCAGGATTATTACCAATTGTACCCGGACTCGGGATAAAAGTTTCTTCTGCCATGCGAATCATCCTTTCTGGTGATACATAAGTATGTATGGCATACAAGGGAAAATATAATCCAACAAATCCCCAAAAGTATGTAGGGGATGTAACTAAAATTGTGTACCGAAGTCTTTGGGAGAGACGGTGCATGAAGATGTTCGATTCAAATAAGAACATCGTAAAATGGGCATCAGAAGAAGTCGTGGTCCCGTATTGTTCTCCGAAGGACAATCGGATACACAAGTACTATCCAGACTTCATCATTGAACAGAAGAATAAAAAAGGTGTGCTTGAAACTGTTATGATTGAGGTCAAGCCTAAGAAACAAACAGCACCACCATCGATGCCTAAATCCGGCAAGAGGAATAGAAGATTCATCATGGAATCATTTCAATATGCCGTAAACAAAGCAAAGTGGGAGTCCGCAGTAAACTTCTGTGACCACCGAGGCTGGAGATTCGTTATTCTTACAGAGGACGAAATTCTATGAGCAAAGATATTGATGACCCAGTAGCCTTGCTATCCGATTATATCAGAGGCATCAAAGGTGAAGCAGAGAAAGTCTTGGATCCGATTGAAAAAATCCACAGCACTGGTAGAGATATTCCACACTCGACAAGACTCAGTGTGGGACACCTCTATTTGTTTACATACAATCCAGCGACGAAAAGGAAATTGCCTTACTATGATACTCTTCCTTTGATGTTGATGCTCGAAAGAAAGAACGATGGCTTCTTTGGAATGAACTTACACTACTTAGATCCCAGACTAAGAACTTCAATTTTGAATAGACTCGTCTCGTCAAGACTACAGGAAAACGATGAATTTGCTAGACTCAGAATTGACTATGATTACCTAAAAGACAAACCACAGTATATTCCTTTAGTTCCGTGCTATAAATACTATAGGTTCAATCGTGTTTCTTCGAAGGTCGTTGAAATTGAATTTGAAGACTGGTCAACGGTAGCAGCAATGCCTATTGAGATTTTCAGAAAATCATCCAAGAGAAGAGTCTTCGCCGATAGTCGCAAAATGATTCGCGAGGAAAAGAAACGTAGAGGGAAGAACTAATGCCACTGAATCCAAATGTATCAGACATGGTAAGTCGAATCACCCGCTTCGGCACCGCCCCGACAAACAGGTATGCTATTGATTTTAGCAACTCGCCCTCGGGCGTGAAGATTATCCAGTCTACTTTTCTTACCAAAAGACTAAGTTCGTCACTGGAAACAGTATCGGTTCCGGGTGTTGGTATCGCCTCAAATCCGCAGAGGTTTAGTTCCGGTCCTGAAAGAGAAATGCCTTACGGTAGAACGTATGAGCAATCAATCGACATGACCTTCCTTGTCGGTGCTGATTATTTTGAAAGACAGTTCTTCACAGACTGGATGACAAAGATTCAGAACCATGGCACAAATACATTCGGGTACTATAAGGATTATGTCTGTGATATGACAGTCTCCTTATTCGACCGAAAAGACAGAATAAGATATGCGTGTAAATTGTATGAGGTTTGGCCGAAGAGTGTCCAGTCCATTGAAGTTGGTGCTGAAGCAGAAGGTCTCATCAAGCAAACAGTTACTATGGCATATAGATGGTGGGAACAGGTCGAACCGTTTAGTGGCAGACCAATCAACCCGCAAACACAAGGGTCCGCAGGTGGACCAAACACCCGTCTTGGTCTGGATCTACCAGCAGTCGCCCGGAAGGCAGGCGCACCAGAATCTATCGCTCTAGGAGGTAGAGTTGTAGAGGGTACTAGAATCACTGAGTGAAATAAATAGGAGTATTGAATGAGTCTACCAACATTATCGACACCAAAGTATCAACTAACACTTCCGTCAACACAAGAGACGGTAACATATAGACCCTTTACCGTCCGCGAGGAAAAGAACCTCCTGATTGCGATGCAATCGAACAACAGGAATGACCACATCGGCACGGTGGTGAATGTAATCTCAACGTGTCTTGATGAAGAGATTTCCGTAGAAGACTTGACCATGAATGATATTGAGTATCTTATGGTCAAACTCAGAACCACATCAGTTGGCGAATCTGTCACGATGAAGGCAACATGCGAAGAGTGTGAAGCGTCTCAGGCAGTTGAAATCGACCTAACAGATTTTTATGTGAAGGGCGAATCGAAAGACGGTGATCGAATTCCTCTAGCAGATGGCATCGGACTCATCATGCAACTTCCTAGGCTTAGAACTACTAAGAAGTATGCTGCTATGGATGCAGACAAGATGAAGATTGATGATCAGTTCTCAGTAATCGAAACGGCAATCGTAGGTGTGTATGATGACAAACAGACATACAGACTTAGAGATCAGGATCCAGAAGAGAACAAGAGATTTATCGAGTCGATGACAACAGATCACTTACAGACAATCACAGAGTGGATTGCTGACGCACCCAGAATGTGTAAAGATGTTATGTGGAAATGCACTGAGTGTGGTCATGAGAACAAAATCGTTGTGGAGGGACTCAGCGATTTTTTTACCTGATAATGCAACATGATAGTCTGGAGTCGTACTTCCAGAATAACTTTATCATGCTGCAACATCATAAGTGGAGTTGGTCGGATCTTGAATCAATGCTGCCTTGGGAAAGACACGCATACATAATGCTGCTGAAACAACACCTAAAGGAAGAAGAGCAAAGGCTCAAGGAAATGAACCATGGCGGAAGATAACACAAACAAATTCAGTGAGTCCGTAGACAAGTTCTCGTCCGCTGTCGCAGGCATGGGTAGTGGTAAAGGCAAGGGTGGTGGTGGTGGTGGTAAAGGCCGAGACCTCTCGAACGTACCGAGAGATGATAAAGGCCGGATTATCAAGAAAGAGAAAGAGAAGGAAGACAAAAAATCACGTTCTCTTCTCGTCGATGCGATCCTTGGTCTCGGCAAAAAGATGGATGGTCTGAAAACCGGAGCGGGTAAGGGTGCGAAGAAAGTAGGAATGGGTCTTGGTGGGATCCTCGGTGCCCTCCTCGGTGGTGGAGTTATGGCAGCACTGAGTGGATTTTTCGGGCCCGAAGGTAGACTCCCCCTGTTCGCTGCAAGGATCCTTGCATTGTCTGATGATGTAATGAGGGTTGTAGGGAAGATCGCACCATTCCTCGGAACAGGCGGAAAGATCGCAGCGATAGGATTGAAGTTCCTCGGTCCCCTAATGATTCTGATTGACGGAATCACCGGAGCGATCAAGGGATTTCTAGGCTCATCCGAGGGTAACATTGGTGCCCGACTCATGGATGCAGTTAGTGGTGGATTCGCTCAAATTATTCAGGGACTAACATTTGGGCTTCTGAAGTATGATGCAGTCAAAGAGTTCCTTGATCCGCTGTTCGAACCAGTCAAGTTATTCTTTGCCAATGTCGGTGCAATCTTCAGCGATCCCGAACTATCAATCTTCCAGAAACTCGGTCTGATTTTCGAAGAGTATATCTTCACGCTCAAAGAGAGTATCAAGGCACAGTTCGAACGAATAGGTGCTTTGTTTGGAATCATCTACGATACAGTCATAGACAACTTCTCCATAGAAGGCATTGGCAACCTCATCGCCGGTGCCGCAGGAGGTATTCGTGATGCGTTTACCTCTATTGGTGAATTCGTATATGATTCGTTCAAGTTCCCAATCACTTTCTTCGCAATGAAGGTTGACGAGATTGTTTCTGTTATCAAAGAACAATTTTACGGTCTCGCTGCGGGCGTCATCGACTTGGTTCCAGGCTTCCTCAAGACGGAAGGGATGGAACAGATGCAAAAAACCTTTGCTAGAGATGCAGAGGCAGAGGCGAAAAATAGAGAACAAACACGGGCTTCGTATATGAACGAACTCTCTCGGGTAGCAGAGGAAGACTTCAAAGAGCAGGTTCGAGGTCAGAAGAATAGGCTTGAACGACTCAAGAGATACGGTGATGCTACAGCATATAATCGCGAACTTGAACGAATGGATAAGAGATTTGATTCTCCCGCAGACGCAAGACGGGCCCGATCCATGCTTGCCTCAGCGGAAGGTGATCTTATTGAAAGAATGCCTACAGAAGCGGAACTCAAAGCACAACAAGATGCAACCACTGCCGCGACTGGAGTTGCTCAAGCAGCAGGGGCCCAGAACAATGTTACCGTTGTAGACAATTCAAGTTCTCCCGTTCAAAATATGGCCATGCCAAGACCAGCAAGATCAGATGCACAAGCATCAAATGCAGCGATCGCCGCGGCCATGGGGTAACAAAAAAGGGCAGGTCAAAGACCTGCCCTCTTCGCGAGAATACTATTTTTTAGTTTTCTCTCATCCCTCTCCGGCCAATTTGGAGAAGTAAGACATTGCGTCTTCTTCTTCAGACGGAGCATCATTAGTAGTCTCTTCAGTCGGGGTTGAGTCCGAACCGAAACGACTATTCACATCCTCCTGTGTGGTGGCAGGAGAATCCATCTCCTCCGCTCGACCAGTAACGGGGCCCGATGTTCCAAGTACACGTTCGAGACGTTCCTTGAGTTCATCGTATGACTTGAAAGACTCGGTCTTGACAAACTCCTGAAGTGAGTTTTGTCCTTCCCAAATACCCTTCAACTTTGCATCATCTCCATCAAACAACGTAGAGACTGAATCAAATTCCGACTTGTCGTAGTTGAGGAAACCAGCGACCTTTCGGATACGCAGACGGAAGTTAGCACCCTTCCAGAAGTCGAACGGAATGATCGCTTCTTCATCTGCAAACTGAGGCTTCATAGCCTCTTGAATCTTGTCGAAGATCTTCTGACCATAACGGTAGAGGAAGACCTTACCCTCATTCTCGGGATTACCCGGATCAGAAATAACGAGGATGTTAGAAACGTAGTTCTTCTTCCTCTTGAACTTCTGTGAGACAAGATCCTTGTTGGACTGTTGTCCACTGTTCCAGAGTCCGGTGTTCATCTCCGAAACGGGATCCTTTTCACCGAGAGTGGTACGCGAGTTTTCGATGTACCAACCACCGGGGCCTTGGAAACCATGAGAGAAGTAAAGGACGTACGGCATTTCCTCGTTCGGAGGTTCTGGGAGGAATCGAACAATTGCAGATCCTGTTCCCGCATCATCGAGAGTGGGCTTCCAGAACCGTTCATCCTTGTATGACTTCTTCTCGTCACTCGCGGTAAGACGCGAGATCAAATCAGTTGTGTTACGCTTTTTCATGTTATCAAACGACATAAGTTCTCCTTTGTTGTGAACTGTTTTCGACTGGTTTATTGTACAACCACATTGACATCAGTCAAGATCAAAATGGAAGTTTTGCTGTTTTGGGTAGAAGATTTTTATCTTCTGCTTCACTCTGAATCCTCTCGACAATAGGCTTCGTGAGATACTTGGCAACAAAGCCAGGTTCAACGCCCATTTCATCGGAGGTCTGAATTACTGCATCCATATAGAGGAGATCGTCATCAATGACGAGGGCCTCGATTCTCTTTGGAATAGATACAGTGTAGTCTTCTTCGTTCGTTAGCATTACGAATCCTTTCAATAGAACTAAAGAAGTATAACAGAAGACTGAATTTAGTCAAGCATACATAATATGTATCCCTAAGAAAATGGAGAAGGTATATGGCAGGTGGAAACACAGCAGCAGACAATATTACTCTCAACCTAGGCACAGGTGGTGCCGACGTTGCAACTGAGTTTATCTCTGGCGTAGGACACGTTCAGGTAGTGAAAGTGGATGTTGGTGATGCCAACACAAGTACACTTGTTTCAACCAGCGACCCACTCCCAGTACAAATTCAGGGACTAGGAAGTACGACAGGCAGAGACTTTGATTTCTTCCCAGTCGCAGGTAGCACCGACGGCACACAACCCGTTGCAGTCTCTATTGCAGGTGCGACTCTTACAGTTGAAGAAGTAGGTATCTCTGGTGGTACTCTCGATACCGTTCACAGAGTCGATGAAACTTACCTCATGGGCGGATCCGCTGGTTACACAGCGATTGATGTCAAGGTTATCGGCACCGATGTCGTAGGACAGGAAATCGGAGTCACCGCAGGATCAGGTGGAGTTGAAATAACTGGTAGTATCGACATCGACAATATTGCGATGCCAAGCGTATGTACGGCAGGATTCGTTCTTGTTGGAACAGGTGCAACTGCCGCTCTATCATCTTTCGCCCTGAAGTCTGGTCTCAAGTTGAAGAATTATATTCAAGATAATGATCTAGGCAACTCGGGCGGTGGTTACTTGACAATTGGTCCTACCGGGATCACCGCAGAGTCATTCCCCATTGGTTGTACGAATGGATTGATTCTTGCGCCAGGCGAAGAAGTCTTCCTAGAGATTTCAAACGTAAACTTGATTCAACTCACCGCAACAAACAGAGGTTCGGGTCTAGACAACCAAGTCGCTTTGTCATACTTCGGATCTTGAGGTAATAATTTATGAGACACGGAAAGCAGTCAAGACGCATCCGTGGTAGTTCCAGTGCTATCACTATATCGTTGAGTTCAGCGGTGACTGGTCCAACTGGACATGCACTTACCTCTCTCGATCGGGACCACGGACCAACTAACAGTGGGGCAACAACTGACGGCAGCACTGCTCCGGGTACTACCATACCTCCGATGAATGAAGCGGCACACTTCGCAGTTCCTAAAGTTGTCTCTGAGAGAGTACCAGGCGACTCCGATCCACCAGACGAAGTGGTTGGTGCCGATCATAGACTTGCTGGTAGAAACAATAATCTCATTAGAGATCTACAGTTTCAAATTGGATACACCCAGATTCTTGACTCTGTTACACAAGGTCAAGCAGGTTGGACTTTGGGAGAGGTGAATGCGTCTGGACTACAAGCACCATCTCAAACTGTCGCACTTCTTCGAGACTCCAACCTTGCCCTGATCGGCAACTGGCACGAGGTAGAAGAACCAGCAGGTTTCTTGGGTCTTGGTAATTTCAAATTTGCAGGTGCGTCCGCTCACGGATCCATATCTGGTGATATGGTTGCAGCAGATGATGAGCGATCATCATCATTCACACCACTTGTTGACGAAGCGGCCTTATTCAAAGACCTTTCACTCGATGACGGCCTTCTCAGCAGAGAAGGACTTTTTCGAAGAATTGGTTTCGGTGAGTATGGACACAATTTTGGCGACTTGATTGGAAACTTCAGAGACACTGCTGCTACTTTTTCAAACGAACTAGAGACTAACATCAAAGTCAATGATCTTCCCCCTCCAAACATCCTTGACCCCAGAGAATTTTCGGCCCGGATGCACGATGGCGGACTTTCAACCGGCGGTGGCCGGGGTGGCATAGATTTCACGCCGATCACGATCACCAGAGACCCCTTCGCTACGTTCGATCCCGAGCCTTCAGTGCCAGAATCACCGA
>Ga0209337_1003578_pt1 | contig 10947 bp, 9 predicted proteins | sample LinPmetageLP53_FD_184044 | JGI IMG/M metagenome (GOLD analysis project Ga0209337, IMG submission 184044) | Marine viral communities from the Pacific Ocean - LP-53 (SPAdes) (version 2) | ecosystem: Environmental > Aquatic > Marine > Oceanic | place: Pacific Ocean | collected 2010-02-08 | reverse complement strand
CTGCTATTACTTGCGTTAAGCCCAGTGGAACAGTTTCCCAACTGGTTGATTCGGCTTCTGGAATACATGCTCGTCATAGTCCCTATTATATCCGTACTGTGCGTGGAGATAATAAAGACCCATTGACTGCATTTATGCGTGACCAAGGCATCCCTAGTGAGCCTGACGTTATGAAGCCTGATGCTACGACTGTGTTTAGCTTTCCTATGCAGTCACCCTTGGGTGCAGTATGTACTGCTGACATGACAGCTCTAGAGCAGCTAGAAATGTGGTTGATGTATCAGCGTCATTGGTGTGAGCATAAGCCTAGCGTTACGATTAACGTTAAGTCTGACGAGTGGTTTGAGGTAGGAGCATTTGTGTACAAACACTTTGATGAAATGTCAGGTGTATCGTTCCTTCCGTTCAATGAGCATACGTATCAACAGGCACCTTATCAAGAGTGTACTAAAGAGGATTACTACGAAATGCTTGACAAGTCACCGCCTAAAGTAGATTGGACTTTGTTTGACAACTATGAAGTGGAAGATAATACCTCTGGTATGCAAACAATGGCCTGCACTGGTGATGTCTGTGAAATGGTAGACATTACTTAAACCCCTCACCTAAGCAAGTGGATAAACTGCTTTATTCAAGGAGGACTAATATGATATGGGCTTATGTAGTAATAATGGCAATGGCTACACCTGTTACATCAGAAAGTACGTTTATAGTAAATGCACCAAACATGGCATTTAAAAATGAAGAAGACTGTCAAACATATAGAGAGTTGAATATGTTGTATCTGTTTCAAACAAGACCGACACCAACCGCAAGAGCAGTTAGTCAGTGTGTACCTTTACCTTTTAATGTAGATATTGAGGGCTAATGCAACTTAACTTATTTCTAGATGAAGCTACTGTTAAGTGTGAAGAAGGATTAGAATGTAATAACTGTGGTACATTTCAACCTGTAGAACAATTCTTTAGAGTGTCTTCAGGAGAAATAAAGAGAAGGTGTAAAACATGTGATAAAGGACATAAAAGATTAATATATGACTTAAAAAAAATTCATCCTTATCCAGACAAACACTACTTATGTCCTATCTGTGACAGAGGTATAAAAGAAATAGGCCGTAAAGGACAAAAAAAGTTACAGTCTTGGGTTTTAGATCACTGTCACATTACTGAAACATTTAGAGGTTGGGTGTGTTCACATTGTAATACAGGACTTGGCGCATTTAAGGATGATAGTAGCAAGGTAAAGAAGGCACATGAATACCTTAAAGCTCATGAACAAAAAACTTGACACTACTTCCTAAAGACTTTACAGTGTTGCTATAAAGACACACACACAAGAAAGGTAGTCCCGTGAACTTAGAAGAAGAAGCACTAAACTACAGCAAAGGCAATAAACAAGTCTTTGTTGAAGACCTAACAAAGCTATGTGAGGGGCTAGATAATTTTATAGTTAAACACATAGAGCCTTGCCCAGAACGTAAGCACGTTATGCAGAGCGTTAGAGATGTTTATTTATGGGCTAGGTACTGCTCTGAGTTACATGGCGTAAAGTAAATGTTTCACGTGAAACAAAGCAAGAGGGGCAGTCGTTGTGACCGCCCCTTTTTTTATTATCTAAGTTGTTTTCTAACTTCTCGTTTTTCTTTACGTTTTTGAATCTTAAAGAAGTTGTTTAATAGTCTTAGCTCTCTTGTAGATAGATCAGTAGCTTTTTTATCTATGCCTAACTCTTCAAGAGCCAACTCAATGTCTTGTATTTTTACATTACCACCACTCTTACTTATGTCATACATAAGAGCGTGGCGTTTATCTACTGAAGAGCCTCTAAAGAGTTCTCTCATAGCCCTTTTTTTGGCTCTTTCTATTACCTTATTAAGCGTCTTTTGTTTTGTCTTCTGAGGTAAAGTTTTCCAATTAGGTTTAGATATAGCTTTTTCTGCTTCATACTCTAAGTGTTTAGTAATCACACGGTTCATAGTATTGTTTGCTTCAGGTATGTTAGCCTTAATATTATTTTTCCATTCAGGCATACCTATGTCAGCAAAAATCTTATCTAAAGAGTTAGGTGCAGCAGATTCCCTATAACCAAACAACCTACCTATAGGAGAACTTCTTTCTCGTTCTTCCAAGGCACGTTGCTTTGTTTGTTTAGGTGCGTCAGCAATACCCCCAGTAATAAGCTGTTGGGCTGATATGGTGTCTACACCTGTCCAGTATTCAAAGGCATCAAATATACTCTCAACGTAACGTACCGAGTTGTTTGCAAACTTGCTACCTATGTTACGATCTGTTTCATTGTAAGCTTCTCCCATAGAAAAGGCAGCAATCTGATTGATAGGGTCTAGGGGTCTTGAAAATCCTGAGAGATACAAAGACCCAGCACCACCTAGTAATTTAGCAAGACCATCTGTCAGGTCAGGTATATCACCAGAAGCAGCATCTAAAGCCAGATCACCTAGCATCTTATTCGTTTCGCCTAGTGATCGTGTCAAGTTAGCAGGGCCAAAAGTATCTCTTATGTCAATATATAATTCTTTTGGTACTGTACCGTCTTGACGGAGATGAGCAAATATTCTGCCCACACCTTTCCAAAAGCTAAACGGAAAGTCATAAAGTTTAGATATTACTTGACCATCATCGTCCCTGTCTTCATGCCAAGCTAACCCTTGACCTAAGTTCTTCATTTCATACTCAGAGGCAGCATACCCAGCAGTTAAACCTACAGCACCTTTAGTGAACATATCAAACGGGTCAGCTTTGTGCCTGCCCGACTGAGTGAAATAACCATGCACTGCACTTATACCTGAGTAGTCAGCCATAAAAGCTATAGTGTTATTAAAGAATTGACCAAAAGGTATCATAGCACCAATTACAGGGTAGGCACGTGCAGCTTCTATTTCACCTGCAACTCTTTCAATTAAAGTTCTGTTAGACTTATTAAACTCATTACCAGCGTAAGACTTAGAGAACACATTACGTAGTGAGTCCTGAACTGCCAAAGACTGAATTTCAACAAACTCATCTGAGCGCATTTTATCCCAATTTAAAGGCTGTGTACCAATCTTCTTACCTGCATCATCAAGTACGTCTGCCTTAGCACCAATAAATTCAGAATAACTCATGCCATACTTTTTGATTATCTGTTTATCTATGTTGTACATATACTCTTGCGTCTTAGTTAAAATATCTACAGCTTTAACACCATACACAGTCTGCATACCATCAACAATTTTATCAAAAATGCCGGGTTTTTCTATATCATCAAAGTTAACATTAATAGATTTAAGAACGTCTTTGCTGTCTACCCCTCCTGCAATGTAACGAAACAATTCTTTCTGTTGCTTGGGGTTGGCAGACAATAAGTTTAAAACCTCTTCCTTTGTTGCAAAGGGGTTCATTAAGTTACGTATTTTTCTACCTTGTAAATCCAGCAAAAGCTTGGCTTTTTTTCCTGCCTCTACAGCTTCTTTTTCATTTCCTACAAGGTGTCTTGCCGCCCACTCCCCTTTATACAGCCCTGCTCTAAGCATGTCTGAAACAGTAGACAATGCAGTGGTGTTTGACCAACCATACAAGTTAAGGGCTACAGTTGCAGGGTGTGTAACAAGAAGCTGAATAAGACGCCTCTGCATACCTTCAAAGAAACCTTCTTTCTGTTTCTCAGGAAGGTTCTTTATTGCCCCTGTATGAGGGTCTAACTCTCCTACCAACAAGTCCTCTGGTGTAATACCTTTAGTATCTTTAAATGAACGTTTCTTTGTCTTAGCCTCTTCCAAGCCTTTCATAAACAAACCTTGATAGTGCATCTTTGTACCTGACGCACTAAGCTCTGCAGCAAACACACTCATGCCCTCATCTAGATCAGTTATGCCTTTGTGACGTTGACTATACTTTAATAGCGTTGCATCATACAGGCGTTTTACTTCCTGCTTTAACTCATCAGGCATGTCTTTAATTACTTCCTTTTGGAAATGACTTACATGCTTCCAAGGATCGTTAGCTTTGTCTAGCGTCAAACCTGCTTTGTTAAATATACTTAGCAACCCTCCAAAGGTCTTCTCATCGCCTACTAGAAAAGCTTTAAATGCCTCATCTGTTTGTGTTGCTATTGCCTCAAGGTTTTCATCAGAAAGACTGGCAGAAATCTGACGCCCCTCCATCACTGTCTTAGCCCAATCTTCTGCTGCTATAGTGGACTTTCTAAGGTCATTTACAAAAGCTGTCCTTTGTGTATCATCAGCCATAATCTCGTCAAGCTTTTGTTTAGCTTCTTTTTTTGACTTCGTTCTAGCCAGTGTTTTAGCTGCAGCCTCTGCTCCTTGTGCAGCATCAAATACATCAAGTGCTACGGATGTAGGAAGTTTAGTACCACTTAAATGAGGTATAGTTTTAGCAAGGCCATAGCCAAAGAAACCACCCCCAGCAATCAGTGCTGTATTTAAGACATTAAACTCTTCCTGAAAGCCTACCTTCATGTAGGCGGCTCTTTGCTGGATACTGTCAATAGTTATCATTCCAAGGGTCTCAACTGCAGCACCCCTAGCTAACTCTTTGTTGGCTACAGTCTTAAGGGCACTTTCTATAGCCCCCTTTTCAACACCCTCCACGGCTTCCCTGTTCATAGTCTTAGCTAGTACTCGTCTACGGGCTTGATCAATTTCTGCTTTAAGTGCAGGTGTAAGGTCAGAAACTTTTGCACCTTGTTTCCCAGCCTTCTTAAGTATTTTATTTGTAGCAATCTTAAGACCTTCTTCAGCTACACCTGCTGCAGCTTTAGTTGCTCCACCAGATAAAAGCTTACCTGCACCAAAAGTAACTAAGTTAAGCGGGTCCATAATTAAAGCTACACCGTAGTCATATACATTATCTAACTTCTGTGCTGCAGTACCTCCATCAAAAGCACCCTTCATGTTATCCCATAACTTGTAGGAGTTAAGAGCATGAAACTTTTCTTTATCGTCTGCTTTGCTTAAGTAACTAGCTTCCCCTAATACACTTAGAGTATTACCAACGTTAAACTTTCTGTTGTAGTTAACCCACTTGTCAATTACTTCTTGCCTGTCATAAGTCTTTTCAGACATACCAAAACGAGATTTCATTTGTTTTTCAATGATGCTGTAGTTGTGATCTTCAGCTAAGTCATCAAGGCCAAACGAATCTTCTTCACCACCTGTGTAGGTCATAAAGTCAGGCTCTTGTTCTACTCTTTTTCTTTCAGAAGGTAGCGTATAGGAGAAATCAGATGCTTTCATTATTCACTCTCCTCATCAATTAAAGGGAAGCCTGTTTCTGGATCGTGAGATTCACCCCACTGAAACATCCATGACTCATAAAGAAAAGTATCGTTATTATCTAGTGTAGGTCTAGGTGACACATATCGTTTAGAACCTGTATCAGTATAACGCTTACCGTACTTTTCTTCCCACTCTTCTCTAGCTTTTTCACTAGATGCTTTTTCTCTACCACTTGTATAATAATCAGGCTCAGGCTTTGGAGGTATTACAGGATCAGGCTCTGGCTGTACTGCTAACTCAAATGTCTCTGGGTCAAACTCTACAGAGTCAGGTGTTACAGGTTCACTGCCACTACCTTCTTCACTACCCCCTTCTTCGTTTCCACCTCCTTCTTCACTGCCACCCCCACCTTCAGGTTGCCTAAATACAAGCTCTCCATCTACTATTCCGTATCTTTGTCCTGAATTAGCGTGATCTTCTCTAGTATCAAACTCTTGTATGTTATCTTTTTCAGCTTGAGTCATTTCCTCGTTTTCAATTAAAGCAACTAATTGCTCCTCTAAAGTCATATTAAGAGTACTTAAATAATCAGCCCCGCCAAAGAATTGTTCAGCAAGCTTATTAGTATCCCACAACTCAGTCCTTTCAAAAGACTCTTTTAAAGCTTGCTCATACGCAACTTTAACATCATCATTTTCTTCTTTTACTTTAATTATGTTATCTAGGACTTTAGAAGGTGCAACATCTATTAAAGCCGCATCAACAAGAACTAATTCAGAATTTTCTCCTAGCAATTGCAGAGTCCTAGCCTCTATGTCAGATTTCAATATCTTTGTATATTCTTTATCTTCCGTTGAGAAACCTGTTTGGAATACGCTTGAGTCAAATGAGGCCAAACCCTCTTTACCTCTAGGCAAGCCTCTTGTTACTAGCTGCCTAGCTTCATTGATAGAAAGACCTCCCTCATACTCTTCATCCAAGAAGCTTCTAAGTTTGTTTTCTTCTCTGTCACCTGACAAGTTGTATCTTAGTCTTTCCAAGAAGCCCATTTCTTCAGTATCAACAGGATCAAAAGTATCTCCACTGCTAACTAATGCAAAGGCATTTCCTACCGCCTCTTCAATACTACTACTTTCTGGTTCATAATCATCTATGCCTTGAAATGCCTCTTGCATCATTTCTTCAGACAGAGACTTACCTTGGCCTTCATAAGTCCTTACAAGTTTAGCAAGTTCCAGTACACTCTCAGGGCCATGCAATTCTAAAAGCTGTCTAACGTCAGCATTAGGTAGACCTGCGTTTTCAATTCTTTGGGCAGCACTAAGAATAGTATCTTGTTCTGCTTTGTCTTTAGCTATAGCTGGGCGTCCAGATGTTGCCATCCACTGCTCTTGCCTACGCTTGTTTTCTCTAAACTCTTTTTGAAGTTCATCTCTTTTAGCCATATACCCTTTTGCTGCCCCTGCAGCAAGCGGTAGTGCTACGCCTTTTGCTATCTTACTTAGATTAAAAGCCATCTTTTATACCCCCCTACTCATTAATCCCATACTGCCTTCAGGCGGTTGGGGTGGTGGTGCTTCTGGACTATCCATAGGCTCTTGTTCTTTAACCTCTGAGTCTTCTCTCATCTCCTCAAACTCTTCCGTGTCTTCACTAGACATGGCAGCTATAGTTTCTGAGACTTCAGCTTTAGTGCCTTTATCTTTCATGCCTTTAAGCTTACGCATAATTTTAGCTTTAACACGTGCCTTAGCTACCTCTTCCTTTTCAGCATCTTCAGAGAAGAACTCTTCAAATTCAATACCTGCCATGTTACCAATAGATACAATCTCTTTTTGAATAACAGGGGCAATTATTAAACCTACATCAATACTGTGCAGCCCTTCAGCTACAGCAAGCGTTATAGTAGTATTAGTTAATACCTCTGCAGGCAGTCCCATTTCTAACAAAAATAGCGTACTGTCCATAAACGCAGGCTTAGACATATGGGCTAGGTGCAATCTAATTGCTTCTTCAGGGTCAGCAGTTTCTGGTGGCCTTTCCCAAGGATAATTTCCGGGTTCATCAGTTAAGGATTGACCGGGAATGGGGCCGCTTATTTTAGAGACCATCTTGTACTAGCTCCTTGTTTTTATTTTTATAGTTATTAGCGTACTTCAATGTCAAAGCTTTCCTAGATGGCATGTTAGTTTTCTTTTTGTCAGGCTTTAAGTAACTGTTTACTACAATATTGTTGGCTTCTTCCGCTGTCTTTGACTGACGCAGCTTTCTAAGCACACTCTTTTGATCGCCTTCAGTTAACTCAAAGATAGAGAAGGCTAACCCTGAATTGTAATCTTTAGGATTTAAGTCTTTCTCTTGAGCAAACTTTTCAAAGTTATACCTTCTAAGTCCCGGCTTCAAGCCTGTGTACTGAAATAGATTAACTCCACCTTTAGAACCTTTAACGGTTGGATTTATTTCATCCATAAACTTAAAGCCGCCTGTCTCATAGTCAGCATTACCCGCTAGTGCAGCAGCTTGGAATGGCTCTAAGCCTAACTCATCTACATACCTAGTCATCATCTTTTCACCAAAGTCACTGGTGCCAACTCTTGGTGCTTTAGTTTTTTCTTTCTTATACAAGTTATTATAAATAGAGAGCGTACCTGTATAGCCTGTGGTCTCCCCCTTAGCTTGCTCAGAATCAATATTACCTTGGGCAGCAATTAATTCTGAATCTCTAGTCATATCTTCTATGTTGGGAGACATTAAACCTTTAGAGGAAGTAGATGTTACTTCTCTTACTTCCTCAACGATTTCATCACCTTTTTCAGGTGTTACAGACGCCTTTATGCTATCTGCAAAAGTCTCAGACCTAGCTCTGTTTATAAAACTACTCATGTTTCCCTCTTCTAAAACTTATAACCTAAGATGGCTGAACCAATAGTCCCCCACATGTCAGCTTCTGCTCTACGGTCATTTGCGTCTGCAGATGTTTGAGCATTCTGTGTTGATGCAGTAGCACTAATGTTAGCAACAATTACATCATTAATTCTATCCAATGAAGTCTCACTTGTTTTCCAAGCGTAAGACATAAGATCACGCTCACGTTGCCACACCTGATCTAAAGTGCTGGCAGTAAAAGCATTGGCTGCTTTAGCGTCCTGCATGTTAGCCTCGTTCTGTGCTGCAGTGTTGGCAGTAGATGTATTCTGCCGCCACTGTGCATTAGCTTGTGCTATGATTAAACCGTTCTGTGTATTGAATTGAACCCTAGCGTTGCGCTGTTCTTCATTGAACTTAGCTATTGCATTAACCTCAGACACAGCAAACTGCTCCATAGCATTAGACTGTGAAGTGTTGAATTGTGACACTTGTGAAGCCAAGGTAGACATAAACTCTTGTGTTTGATTTACACTGGAAGCATTAAACTGTTTAGCTGCATTGTCTGCAGCAGCGTCAGTTAAAATAGACTGCTGTAAAGCTTGTACTTTAAACATCTCAGTCTGTTGCTCGTTAGACAAATTAGTCAAGTCCATCTGAAGAAAGTTCTTAGCGTTCTCTACAGATGCTTGCTGGGTATTACTTAGGTTAGCCAATTCCATGTTAGACATTGCTGCAGCGTCAGCCATAACCTTAGCGTTCTTAGCATTTAAATTAGTAAGGTTAGCAGTCTGAGCCATCTTAGCATTCTCTAATGCTACCTGTTGATCTGCAGTAAAGTTCATGTTAGCAATATCACTGATCTTAGTGGCATTAGCTACACGTGCTTGAAACTCTTGATTAAAGTCTATCTTAAGAAAGTCTGCTCTTTGTTGTGCCGCAAACATAGTAACCTGTTGGCGGTTACTTAAGTTCTGTGCTTCAAACTGAGCTACAACCTGTGCGTCTTGTTGAGCAATAGGTAAGGCTGATTCCATAGCCGCCTGTACAATGGCTTGTCCTGCCATGCTGCTAGAGCCTAACCCACGTGCAGCCATTGCTGCTGTAGCGGCTCTCATAGCTCCTGCAGCCCATGCAGGGGTAGCATCATCCTCAAAGTCATCCATCAAGTCATCTAGTTGACCTTTTACAGTAGCTTGCTTAGATGGATTAGCCTGTGCTGCTTGAATATCTGTAGCTTCCTGTACTGCAGCCATATCAACGGCAGAGCCACCAATAAGCTCGCCTTCTTGTAAGGCACGTGCAGGAGGTACAACAACTTTAGTAGGGTCTGTGATTTGAGCTACGTCAAGCTTTGTCCCTTCCATAGTTGTAGGGTCTTGGGTAGCTGCACCTACCGTACTTGATACAGTGCCTTGTGCGCCAGTTGCGTCCTGTAGTGCAGCCTCTGAAGCAGCTTGAGTACCAGTAGCTTGCATAGTAGCAGGAGTAAGTCCTGAAGGTGTTGCAGCCTGTTGTACAGTGCTGGGAGAGGAAGCAGTAGCTGTACTAGCTGCACCTGCATCACCTGTAGTGGGATCAATAGTAGCACCTACAGTATTAGGGTCTATTGTAGCTACAGTTGTTGGCTGTGCTAGTTGTTCAGGTGTTTTAACTGCAGTGGATGTAAGGTTCTGTTGTCCTTCAGTCAGTGCATTAGCGGAAGCTTGCTGTTGCTCTTTAGTCTTATCAGCAATAGCTTTAATTGTATCAGGATCAGTCTGATCCATAGCGTACAGATCAGCAAGCTCTTGGTTGAGCGTGTCTAGCTTGTCTTGCATTGGTGTCATATTGGAACCGCCTACGGGGTTAGATGAAAAAGGTGGCATTGTTGTTGTTTCAGGTGGACGCATTATAGGAGAATTAGAAGGAGTAAATTGTTGTGTAGCTGCAGCATCCCTAGCATTAAGTTCTTGAACTTGATCTGCTGTAAGACCCACAGGATACGGACCTCCTACAGGAAAAGAATTAGTTACGTCACCGCTAAATGTTACCATCTTAAGTCTTTCTTTTATTCAAAGCCATCTTTTAGGCCATCTAGTATATCTTGAACTGATACTTTCTTCTTAGCGTTAGGTGTGTACCTGCACATGTATGTCTTAGGACACTCACTAAACTTAAACATAGGGTAGTGGTAGCCTATTGTACCATTAGGTCCACGGTAAATGCAAACCATTTCTCCCTGTATCTTAACTCTTTTTGCTAAGTGACACTGTACAAACTCAGGATTACTTAGCAGACCTGCTAACACAAGGGGTAACACAACAAGATTAATCATTAACTAATTCCTAGTGATATCAGATATATGCCCCCACCTAATACACCAATGATTAGAAACGATAGAGTACATATAGCTAAGTTATTCTGTATCTGTCTTTTAGCTTCCATAGCTTTATACACAGTCTCTTCTCGTTCTTTACGTATCTTCCTACGCATACCTAACATTTCATCGTATGTGCCAAGACCAAATCTGTAGTCTAACATAAACTTTATTTCTTTTTCTTTCTCAAGCAATGTCTTCTTACGAACAATAATGTCCATTGCCTGTTGTTCTATGTTGTCAGTACCGTGGGTCTGTTTGTCTAACCATGTAGGGTTCTTACGTTGAGACTCAGCCCTAGTAATATCAGCTACTGCACCGTACCATGCACCTAGTTGCTGTGATACATCTTGTATCTCTCTTCCAGCCCCTACAAGCATCTTGACCCCTTTGAATGCTGCATTAGCTGCAGCAAAAGCTGTGATGGGGTCAATCATTTAATTATCTCTTTGCGTGATTAGTCGTAACCACATTTAAGGCGTCCTTGATT
>Ga0209337_1003576_pt1 | contig 10949 bp, 12 predicted proteins | sample LinPmetageLP53_FD_184044 | JGI IMG/M metagenome (GOLD analysis project Ga0209337, IMG submission 184044) | Marine viral communities from the Pacific Ocean - LP-53 (SPAdes) (version 2) | ecosystem: Environmental > Aquatic > Marine > Oceanic | place: Pacific Ocean | collected 2010-02-08 | reverse complement strand
TGCATAGATATGATTTTTAGGAACCGTATTAATATCATCATAAACATGATCTTCAACTAAGCATGCTAGTGATTCTAGTCGACCCGTATATCTAAAGAAACCATTTTCTGACATCCAATAAGCCGAACCATCTACTTCAACGGCTGCATTTTTACCAATCAATCCACAGTTGGTACCTACTTGTTGAAAAGAAAATACAAAAGGTGCACCCACAAATCTCATAATAAATAAAGAAGTATCCGTCCAAACGTAAATAGCATCACGACCTCTAAGTGATCCAACAATTCTTGTACCATCGGCCAGTCTCTGTGTGCCAGCGGTATTAGTTGCTGTAGGCGCCCAAGTCGTTAAGTCCTCTTGATCAGACCAACGGATATACATATCATCTTGTGTGGATGGTGTACCAATCGTTGTCTCTGTACCAAAAGCGACTAAATGCCGATCCGGTGTAGATACTAAAGTTTGTGTTGTTGCTGTTGGACATCCACTAATAATGGTTGCACGAGTGGACGTTGCTGCTGCTGCATTGGCATCCCATTCAAAAGATGAACCATCTACAATCGTTGCTATAAGTTTATTTCCAAAATTATCAAGTGTCCAGAGACCAGGAGCGGTTACAATATCTCCAGTTTGTGATGCACCCCATTTTGTATAATCAGATACATCGGTTACCGTTGCATTATCTGAGTGTGATGCAGCAGTTGTATTATCTGCGCCTCTTGTAAGTCCTGAAAAGGTATTCGTTCCTGTTGTGTTTGTTGTGTAAGCAATACGTTCGTTATCAATTTGAATTGTTCCTGATGCGGGAAAGGATGCTGAATCATCTATGGTAACACTTGATGAACCACTTGTTAAAGTTCCATCTAGTGTATCCGTTAGTTCGCCAGCAACTTCGCCACCCCATAAACCTAATCCCCAACCGGCAGCTGATGCTTCTACAGCTGGACCAATAGAGTGATAATGTTTAACTCTTACTCCTCCCGATGTGGATGCTCCTGATCCACTTTCGACGGATCCCATTTCAACGGTGATTGTTGTGGAGGTTGGAATGGAGGTGACCATGAAAGTCGTATCGTCAAAATCATCAGAATCAAAATTAGAATTGGTGATAGCAGTAAAACTATCCAAACGTACAATATCAAACTTAGATATCCCATGAGCACTCGCAAACGTGATCGTAACTGTTGCATCGCCATTGGTTGTTGTAAAGGCACTGGTTAAAGTTGTTGTACTTTTCAAAGGAGTTATATCATAAAAAGCTCCTCCTGAATAGAGGTATAAAATTCTGTTTGTTCCTAGTGCAGCATACTTGATACCTGCTGAACTGACAAAGTGATGTAGTGCTGTGTTTCTACCTGTAAGAGTATTGTCTCCAAGTTGAGCCCAACCTCCTATTTTTTCAGGTGTTTGATATCTAAAACGAACAAAGTCACCACTCACCCATTGGCCTTCGCCACCTGTGGCTGTAACTTGTTTGTTAAATCCTGGTGCAAATTTTACTTTTTGTAGCATATAAAATCTCTTTATATTTAATTATACTAAAATGTAGGCAGGATCAACTATTTTGATGCATCTGATAAGGTCTTATATCATTGTTTAAACCAAGGGGGAAGCCCTAAATGTGGGCGTTTATCGAACCTATTATTCTTAGCTCCTTTTGATGTACAATCATTATAGTGTAGAAAAGCTTGTACACAGTTTTTGCCTGTAAATTTTTTTCTCCAATGTTCTAATTCACAACCCCTATAAACTAACATATCACCTGGCTTTAAATTTATTTTAACTCCTTTAGATTTACTTTCTATAGTTATTTTTTTACCATCTGGAATACCCACATTTTTATTTGGACTTAAATAAATAGGCCAATCATTACCCCCTAAATTTATTGTTGTAGATATTTCGCAACTAAATCGATCTTTATGTCTGTGAAGTATATCACCTTTTTTATAAGCTCGTGTATAAGTATAAGCTGGATATAATTTTAAGCCAGTAGTTTTTTGCATAATAGGCTGGACTTTAAGCATTAAAGTTTCCATCGCTATATTGCTATACTGAGCATAAGTATAAGGTATTTGTTCTTGTGAATTTTCGTAAGAACCTATAATATTTTCAAAAGGAGAAAGGTATCTGTGTTTGATACAGGTATCATAAACTTGTTTCTGCATTAAAAAATAATTATAGAGAAAGACTGATAAATCTGTCGAAATAGCCTGGCGTATTATTGTATATTTATCTTTTTTAAACATTTATTATTGTCTGTTTAGTTGCTATATCCCATTTTATTTTTTTTAATTCTTTACCCAACACTTTAAAATCAAAAATAGCCACATCGTTTTTATTATCATTGTATCTAATATGAAAAGTCCATCCTTGATCAACTAGCTTTTTTCCATCGGGGTCTTTTAAAATCGCATCAGGTATTTTATCCAACACATGTTCTTCACAGAAAATCGCTAAAATTTTTCTCTTCGTTGAATCGTTTCTTTCTTGATAAATAAAAAAACCACAGCGGTTAGGTTTTAAATTTGTTAATCCACCTAAATATAAACAAAGAAAATCTTTGCATTTTTTAGGTCTAGTTTTATAAATTTTGCAACCCACTCCAATGTCACAATGCTTACACCATTGATAAGAAGGTTTATGGGGTTTCATAAAATCTATACTAGGTAATTTACAGCACAAATTACAATCTCCACATTCTCTTTTATTCATTTACCTTTTTTAAAAGTTGCAATTAAGGTGACACGTTGTCCAAATTTTGGAAATTTTATATAATGTAAGTAGTTTTTAAAACACACACCCTGATATTGAATGGGCTTTATTCTTTTTATTATTTTATGTTTCTTATTTACAATAATAGTTTCAGCGTTTTTATCCTCAGCGTTGTCTAAATAAATAATTATTTGATGGTGAGGAAATTCATGGTCTGTATGCATATCCGTAGTTTCGTAGCCACTGTTGTAACAAAAATTTACATTCATTCTATAAAACTTTTCTATTTTAATTTTTTGTTGTTCACAAAACTCATTAATTATATTAATAAATTCTATATAATATTTAGAGTTCCAAACTGTAGCAGATTGTTTCTTATAATCCTCTAAAGCTGGACGAGCCAATATAATATGACCCATAAACTTTTGAACTTGTGGTTTATAAGGATGTACATGAGCTAGATAATAAGGAAGAGCTCCAGGTGCTAGTACAATTTCCTCAATAAATTTTTTACTTTTTTTACTTAAAAAATTTTTACCTTGTTTAAACATTTGGCATGATCTCCGTTGGGTCTATGGCAATATTACCAGAAATGCTAATACGATATTGATTAGATAAATAAAAAGGATAGACACAATGATTTAATCCTGCGGGAAAAAATAACATTGTTCCTTCGTCTTCTGGTTCAAGATTATGATTATCATACCTTACCTTCCCTAATGCATCTATATAGGTAAATTGAAAAGTATTAGGATGAGCGCTATTAGCATGACTAGCAAAAGGTAATTTTGATTCTTTTTTATAACTTGATGGAATTTTAATCCAAATTACAAATGAGAAAATACCGCCATGATTGTGATTAGGATTAAATTCATGTTTTTTTTGATAATTAACCCAAAACCTGTCTAGTCTAAATTTACAATTTTTAGTTAAAATCTTTGGAACAACATCAACATAATTTTTTGCATACTGATTAATGTGAGGACAAAGAACTTTATTAAAAAAGAAATTATCTTTGTCAATTAAATCATAAGAAGCATTAATATTACCCGCAAGTCTATAGTTTGTTTTTTTCTTATTCTTTTGTTTGGTGTATGTATTTAAACGAGATAAAACTTTATTTGTAAGTTTAGTTTTAATAAAACCTATATTTTTAAAATTTATATTAAACATCTCTAGCCATTCCCTTAGGAACCGCTTGAATATTCCAATGAATAAATCTAAAGGGTTCTTTGCCGTGATCGACTGTGTATTCGTGTTCCATATATCCTGGAAAAATAATTAAGGTTCCAGGTTTAGGTTTAAAATGTATTAATTCATTACCCGACCAAACATCTTTTAGATCAGGTTTCATTGTTAATTTAGTAGTTCTTGCACCAGTCTTTGGATCATGAAATATAGGGTGTGATGTTTTTTCGCTGCACTTTAAAAAATAAAATCCTGATACATGTTGGTTAAAATGTATATGTGCAGAATGATGACCTCCACCTTTTTTAGAAAATTCTTGAACCCACATTTCAGAAAAAATTGTTGTGTATAAATTCATGTCATAACCCATTTGATCTAAATATTCCCAAGACTTTTGACCTATGTAATCTCTAAAGTCTAAAAAATCATTATCTTTTAGTAAAGTAGTAGAGTGATGAGTTGTTCCAAAATCATCAAATTCTTTAATATAACCTTTATTTTTTTTTCTGGCCTCATTGATATGTTTATTACTTACTTTGTTTAGGGATTTTAAAAATTCTGGTTTATACTCTGACCAAAAAGATGTCCCAAAGTAATTACCTTTATGTATCATTTAAATGGGTGTCCTAAATGCCATGCAACAAGTGAATATCGTATTCCTTTCGTTACAGGTTTAACTCTATGCCAAATAAAAGAGGGAAAAATAATAATAGAACCTTTAGGTAATATCTGTTTACATTTTTTTAAATGCCTATGCTCTTCTCTTAGGTGTGGGTCATAGTCTCTATAATCAAACTCTAATTCTCCACCTTCATATTCTGAACCATCTGTTAATTGACACGTCATAGATAGTTTTCTAATTTTACCGTGATCGGGGTCCTTAGTATTTTTTTTAACATATGGCTTATCTGAACTATCACAATGCCAATCGTAATATTGATCAAGTTTATATTTTGTAAATTGACAAGATTCTGTTCTATGCCATTCAAAATTCCATCCTGCATTTTTATTGGCAGCAAATACGTATGGGTGTAATTCTTTATAAATCCAAGTTTCACTTAACCAAACTAGATCTGAATTTCTTTTTCTTTTTAAATCTAACACTTCTTTTTTATTTAATTTTTTATCTCCAAAACCACTTGTTCTAGCCATTTCATCTTTTTTTGATAAAGCATATTTAATAACTTCATCACAAAATTTTGGTGTTAACGCAGATTCAAAATACCAAAAGTAATTAGATAAATTCATAAGTTATAGTTTGAACAAAATTTAATATATCCTGTTGTTTGTTAGTTAAATAATACATACAGGTTGATGGAAACATAATAAATTGGTTGTCCTTTAATTTTATATTCCAAGTTCTTCCTTTACGTCTATTATCATCGTAATGTATTTCAACACTACATTCTTGACTACTAACTCCATATAATAAAACGTAATCAGGTGAGCTTCTTAAATCTACTTTATCTATCTGTAATAAAGGTGCTGTAACTTCTCCAGGTTTATAAAGATTTCCCCATGTAGCTTTATTAACTAAATTTAAATAATGTTTAACTCTTATGTGGTCTTTAACATAAGTGTTTAGCATATCCCATGATTTTGAAAATGGAAAATCTAAAGTAGAATTACTTAAATTTTTAAAGGAATGTTTTAAAGTATCTATTGCTAATGTAGACCTGTCAATTTCAAAACCTTTAGGCATCGAAACGTCTCCATAGAATAATGCTATCTCTGTTAATACTTTCTTTTTCATTCTACCTTCTTATAAATGAATAGAGCTAAAATGTCAATTATGCATACTCGTCTGCAAAATCCCATTCCTTAGTCGATTCATTCCAAGTATATTCCCACAAATGAGTCTGGGCTGCATTTTGATTTTGTTGTTCAGTATTTAATGAAGGTTCAGCACCAGCGGGTGATTCCCATTGAGCTGTTGTAGTATTTTTAGTCCAAGAAGCAAAAGGTTTTGGAGCCCAGAAAATATTATTACTTGAGTCCCATAGCATACCTATACCAGCATAATTTCCTCTAAATGCCTTAGAATTATCTCCTGATTTATGAGTATTAGCTGTTGTGTTGTATGAAGTTCGAATCCAACGATTTGCAGGCCAATTACAATGTTGTTCTAAATAAGCTTGTCCAACAGATTCAGTTTCAACATTAGATTCATTAACTGTATTTGCATCTGCAACTACTACAACTTGTAAGACTACATTATCATCTGAAATTTTTGCAAAGTGTGCCATAATTTATTGATAGAGATACCTTATGATCACTATTCCTGAACCCCCTACTCCTGGTGTTGGTAGACCACCAGAACCTCCGCCGCCTGTATTTACTACTCCATCAAGAACATCACTGCCACCAATAGGTCCATTACGTCCACCGCCTGACAAACAAGGCGATCTAAATCCACCATCACCACCGCCTCCAGCACCGCCAGCATAAGCTACATCACTTCCTGAAATAGTATTAGGCGCACCAGCACCTCCTCTACCTACTACTGCAGGGGGACCAGCACCAGCGACACCTGCTTCGGTAGCACCTCCTCCGCCACCAGCGGCATTATAGTTTCCAGCTGCTCCTGAACCATCTCCTCCATCATTTCCCTGAGGAGGACTTACAGGAGGATCATTTCCTGAACCTCCTCCTAAAGGAGGAAGGTGTGTTGCGGCTGGGCCGCCACCTCCAGAACCTCCTGGCCTGCCGTCAGTTGGAGTGTGTGCTCCTCCACCTCCGCCGCCTGTAGAAGTTATAGTTGAAAATACTGAATTTGCTCCATCATTGCCACTTTGTTTAGGTCCAGGTCCTCCAGCTCCACCAGCGGCTACTGTGATTGGATAATCCCCATCTGAAACGGGTAAAGCAGTTCCTTGTAAAGGACTTGGGCCATAACCTGATGCTCTATATCCTCCAGCACCACCGCCTCCAGCTGTACTATCCCACTTTCCGCCGCCACCACCGCCAGCAACTACTAAATAATCTACTGTATTTGATCCAGCAGCGCAGCCAGTAGAACAAACTGTAAAAGTTCCTGAGCTTGTAAATTTATGAATTTTAAAATTTCCGCAAGTAGATTCGCAACCACCAGATGCAGATATAAATTCAGGTGGTGGACCACCGCCTGAACCAAACCCTAAAATTTGATAACCAAAAGAAGCCATAATTAATATTTTCTATGCATCATTTGCAAGATCAGTAGTAAACAATAATTTAATACCGTGTAGTCTACAATCTCCAGCCATGTTGTCTTCAGATACATCTCTTCCAATTCTAAAATAAGTAAGTTCATTGTCACCTGGAGAGCCAGCAATTGTAACATTGCCACTTTCGGCAGATACTAAACATTCTTCGACAGCACCTTGAGCAGTATCTTCAACGGCTACGGCTGTTCCATAAGCTGTATCAATAGAATCATTATCTGCAAAAGAAACTCCAGCTAAAGTCAAAGTAACTGTTGTTGTTGCAGCTAAACCAGACCAGAAAAATTGATAAGTCACGACGCCTGAATTCCATGATTTAGGAAATGCTACTGCAAATTGTGCAAATTCATCACTGTCTTTATCAAAATCTAAAACATTCATATCAGGTCTACCTGAAGTTGTTTCTACAGTTGCTAAAGCAGCACAACCATTAGAGGTTGTCGGTGTCATTGCATTTGCTGGAACCCATATAGTCTGTTTTCCTGCCTGAGCAAGTGTACCCACTCCATCTACTTTATTTAATTCTGCTGCAGTTGATGTAACTGCTGTACTACCTAGAACTAGTCCACTATCAGGAACCACAATTCTTGCGGCACCATTAAATATTAAATCATCTGCTGAAGTGTCCCAAGTAACATTTGCTGATGCTGTATCTCCATAAAGTATAACATCGTATCCTTGATCATTTGCACCAATTGTTAATGTTGCATCTAATTGAACTGCACCATCAATATCAACGGCATCTAAGTTTGATGTTCCATCAATATCCATGTTGCCAGAAATGTCTAATTCTGTTGCTACAACTTTATTATTAAATGTAGCTGCACCTGCTTCACTGCCATCAAGTGTAAGCATTGTAATATCAGCAGTATCATCCGTTCCTTTAAATATAATATCACTATTATCTGCTGCTGCATCAATTGTAATATCTCCTGATGATGTTGTAACTGTAACTGCTGCATCACCTGCTGCGATATCATCCGCTGCTACACCTGAAGCGGTAACGCCATCTTGAAAATATGTTTTAAAGGTTGCGGCAGTTGTCAATCTCATTGTGCCGCCATCGTTTGTAAGAATACCATCTGCGTCTGCAACAGCAGTTGTTCCTGTTGAAGCGCCACCATCTATTAAATTAAGTTCTGCTGCTGTAGTTGTTACATTTGTTCCACCTATATCTAATGTGGTTACAGAAATTTCTCCTGCAACTGTAGCAAGTCCATCAGCAAGTGTTATTAAATCTGTGTCATCAGTATGGCCGATTGTTGTTCCATTAATTAAAACGTTATCAATATCTAATGAGCCACCACTAATTAATCCTGTTGTTGTGATTGTAGAGGAACCTGTATCAATAGTTCCAAATCCAGAAGTAATTGATCCAGAATTTAAGGCACCCGTTGTAACAATATTACCGCCACCCACACTATGACTTGCAAAATAAGTTGATACTGTATCAACATTAGTCATCGCCATTGTGCCACCGTCATTGATTAAGATACCATCTCCACTTGCAACTGCTGTAGTACCTCTTGAAGTACCACCATCTATTAAATTTATTTCAGCCGCAGTTGATGTTATATTCGTTCCACCTATATCGAAGGTAGTTGCTGAGACTTCACCCGCAACTGTTAATATACCACTAGCTACAGTTAATAAATCTGTATCTCCAGTGTGTCCAATTGTTGAACCATTAACAATAACATTATCAACTGTTAAAGTTGTTAAAGTACCTAAACTTGTTATGTTTGATTGAGCTGCAGTTGTTACTGTGGCTGCGGTACCACTTGCATTCCCTGTAACATTTCCTGTTAAGGGTCCTGCAAAAGCATCTGAAGTTACTGTACCATCAAAAAAAGCGTCTTTAAATTCTAATGATACAGTACCAAGATCAATATCATTAGTAGTGACAGGTGATAATGCTCCATCTTTAATTGTTATTTGATCTGTTCCAGCAATTTTAATATCTATCTGATCGTCTGTATCTGCTGTAATACTTGTATCTGCATCAGCGTCTAAAATAAATTCATTACCATCTAAATCAAATGCCCCTGTAGATGAAATTCCTGTGTCAATAACATCTGTACCATTGCAATATAAAATTTTTGTTCCTTTATCAGTTGTCGCCCAGGTTACACCTGTTTGACCTGATACCATAAACTGAACTGTGAAAGCACCAGAAGTTTGGTTATCTACAATCCACATTTTTTCTTTAGCAGTTACCGTTACAACTCTGTTTCCTGTAATGGATCCTGTTAAAGCAATAACCATGTTTCTAGCAGCATCACCTGTAGAACCATCGGTATAGGTTAACGCTGTAGTTCCTGCACCACCTGCAATAGATTGTGATACATAACCACGAAGAGCTTCTTCTATAATTTGTAAATTAGTATTAGTTTTTGTTCCCCAGTTACCAGCGTTCTCGCCAGTGGTCATTAACTCTGTTCCAATTTCTGTAAAACTTGATGCCATAATTTAATTCCTAAGGTGTCTGAGAAGGGATCGGTATACGGGGTGTTCCATCCGTATAGTCATCTCTTTTTCTTCGACCTAATTGTTCACTACCAAACTTTTGTGCTTCCGTTTGATATTTTTGTTCGTAAAGTTGTAACATATCCATTGGACCTTTTAAATAACTAAATGCTTCTACCAAGCATGCATATAAAAGTCCATTTCCAAAGTTTAAGCTAATGAAATTTGTTGTATTTGATGAGCTTAATAGTGAGGGCCTCACATCGTAATGAATTTTATAAGTATATGTTGCATCTGGTATAGGAGCTAAAAAGACACCTCCTGAAGTCGTGTTAGTAGTACCTGTAGCACCACCTTTCATTGCATAATATTTAGGTCTTCCTGTAGCAAGAGAACCATTATATTCATCTAAATAAGTAAGATCTTTTTTATCTAACCAGATTGGGTTATTTTGTGCTGACGTTGAATCATAGGCTTGCACGCCTCTAACAAATAATGCACCAGCTGGCACATTTACATGGGCTTGATTAGTTACCATATTATCTACTGCTGATGCTCTATTAGCATCAATAGGTACTTCTCTAAAAATTCTAAGTTCAGCATTATCAATAAATTGATCAGTAATTGTGCTTGTTAATACAGAAGTTCCAACCTCAGTATAACTTCCAATTGCTGTTGTTAATGTTGCGTAAGTAAAACCTGCCATTATTTTTTACCTTTATTATATTTATCATAAATTGATTTAACTTCATCAATATGATCTTCAAAAACATCTTGTTTGATATTTGATTTTTGATTGTCTGTTGGTAAAATTTTACCTTTGTCTGGAGTTCCTCTTAATTTTCTATTGATATCTGCAATTCTATCCGCTGTAAGAGTTTTTTTCTTACCTAAAAGACCTAGTCCTTTTTTTGCTAAAAATTTTACAACCATATTATGCGCTCAATGTTGCTGGACCAGCCGAACAACTATTGCCTCCTCCTGATACTGCTCCAGTTGTAGCAGTGTTTGTATTCACAGTAAAGTGATAGTAATCTTCTGTATTCGTAATATCTCCGCTTGAATCTCTTTTACCAACAGTAATTGAATAACCTGATGAGTACGCAAGATTAGCTCCTGTAATACCATCAAATCCTATTGGATTTTGATAAGCATCAGAATCTGAATTTGTCCAAATAGGACCTCTAAATCTAACTGTGTCACTTGTAGATCTACCATGAGATTTTTCAAATACATTTATAATTCCAGAAGATGCTGCAATCGTAGAAAAAGGATTAGGGTCTAACCTTCTAGCTACTTCATTTTCTTCTCTAGCCGGTCGTACGTGTTCTAAACCATGTCCTTCTGCTCCAGTTCCTCTTACTTCTAACTGAGGATGTT
>Ga0209337_1003575_pt1 | contig 10951 bp, 2 predicted proteins | sample LinPmetageLP53_FD_184044 | JGI IMG/M metagenome (GOLD analysis project Ga0209337, IMG submission 184044) | Marine viral communities from the Pacific Ocean - LP-53 (SPAdes) (version 2) | ecosystem: Environmental > Aquatic > Marine > Oceanic | place: Pacific Ocean | collected 2010-02-08 | reverse complement strand
CAACGTTGGAAGATCCACTGCTCCAATCCATGTATCGTTTGTACTCTACATGAGATCCTGAAAATATCTCTTCAATAGTGTACTTCCTTGTCTCCGTTGGTTTAAAAATTATTCTCGCTCTAGCTTCGCCGTCGTAATATGGCGGAGTAAATGGAGCATTATATCCTCTATCAGATCCACCTTGTGCTGGGTGCGTGAGCGCTGAGTTTCCTATGGACGGAGGACCGAAAGCTGATGGGCGAGAGTACATGCATATTGTTTCCTGTCCAGATTTGATTTGTGGGCGATTTCCATCAGTGTCGGGAATATTTACTGATTTTTTTAGTATAACTCTCAATTCATAAACGTGAGATGCCGATGCGATGTTGAAGTTATCTTCTGTATCTGAAAAGAATGATGTAAATGTTCCATTTTTCAAGAAGAAATCTGGCACTTCAGCCAAGAAGTTGTTCATTGATAGTTTATACCTATCGTCACCACCTCCCATGTAAGATGCAGTGGCATTGATGGCGCAGTTGGGATGCGGTTCCATGTCTACCAAATCTACGTCATATAAGTATGTCGAAGGTTCCAATATTGCTTCAAAAGGAACTCGGTAGGGGAAGGCAATCTGATCTTCTGCTCTTTCAATATACCAATCTTTGAGTGAATTCTGCGATGTAGCTATGAAAGTTCCAGTCATAACTGGAAAGTCAACTGCTATTCCTGACTTGATTGTGTTGTAGACGATGCCTGGTGAAAACATTGGCGTCATGAATGGGCGTAATGCTCCCTTTTCTGACGCACCAGCGACTGGTGAACTGGTGCCATTCATAATTACCTGACTGGCATACGATGACGAGAACAGTGTCGCCATTTGCAATGTTCTTGATGCTGGATAGAATCCATCATATGGAAGTAGTTTTAATAGCGCCTTACACTTTACTGTTATATCGGTTGCTTGCATTCCTGATTGTTGTTCTGCGTCACTCTCGACTACATCAAAGTATTTCATGAAATCTGAGTGGCTGTATACTGTATAAAAATCGTCGGTAGTAGAAGATTCACCGCCTACTGCGCCCGTAAGATTGAATAGTGCAGAATCTTCAAATGGGTTGACTCCGTTCATCAAATAATCTTCCATTCTATCGCTCATTCTGTATTCTGGCACTATGGAATATTCCTTGCCCTGGAGTCTCATATTCTCTGCGTATTCTCCATATGAGTTATAAAATGGATTCTTGCCAGATTGTCTTCCAGCATCCCACGGAGCATCTCCAGAAAAAGGTATCAAATCTGAATTTCTCACTGGGGTGCCGAACTCAATGAAAGATGAGCGAGCGAGAGAAGAAGAACCAGTTACATTAGTATGACGCCTTGCGTATGTCGGCATAGCTATAATATTTGCAATTGCGCCTGGTTTCGCGCCTCCGCAACCCGAGCCTGTGCTAAAGATACCCCGACTGTGAACCGTGTTGTAGCAGTTTTGAAGAACACCTTCTGTGCCTGCTCCATCTACCGCTACTTGCGCCAAACCGTCTGGATCGAGGCGTCCGTCGAGGAGCCACATGCTCTGAGATGGAATTGTCGTACCCATTACACTTACTACATCTAGTTCTGCCCTATCTGCTCTTAAATCGCGCCAGAATGGACAGATATATTCAGTTCTGCTTCGTATTTTAGGTAAGTAAGTATTGATTGCTCTTGGATAGACGGTTTCTGAATATTTAATACTTTTCAAGTCTCCGACTAATGTTCCGTCTGAGAGTGATTCCAATACCAAGTCTGCTCCGCTTTCGCCATAGTTGTGCAAGTTGAGATTATCGTCGAGTTTAGAGTTCGTGAAGTGAGACTTTTCGTTGGAGTATGATGCGTCAATGATTACTGACTGCATCTTTCCGCTTATCTCCATGTCAACTTGTAGTTTCAGTGGAGCGTATCTCTGGACTATCGCTGGTTCTCTATAGCTTAGAACTGATCTATCTTTAATCGGTGACTTCATCTGAGTCGGGCTGTCAGATCCGAAAATGTCTGAGAGAGTTGCTGGACTTGGGCTCCATTCGTATCCAAGATATCCAGACTTTCTGCGAGTTGCTTCTCTTTCAGTATCTGGATCTATTGTTGATATTGTGTTGCTCACGCGCATATTTCTAACGAGAGGGTGGTAGCGGTTGGCTATTTGTTTCCAAGAAGGGTATCCGTATGCACCATTGCGATGAAGCATTAGAGCGTTAAATACCAGCGGGAGCCCCGCTGCTGTATTGAAAGTTCCACCTGGCGCATCAGTGAACGCAACGCCGAATGGCTTTGTCTTATAGCTCAACAGTTGGTTGTTAGCGCCCGAAGATGAAAGAATATTGAATTCATCTCCTACCGCATCATAAATCGTTGCATTTATTCCAACGAAGTCGATGTGTGAACCAGCGCCATCGCCGTGCGTGGTTACAGAATCGGATGATGACAAAAATGTTGGTGCCGTGTAGTGTCCGAAGGCAATTGCACCCTCTACTAATGAAGCAGTAATCCAAGAGTATTGGGAGTCGTTTTGTGGAATAGCGTGTTGAATACTCCAGTTGTCGTAAGATGATGCTGTTGTGTATGCGCCATTCTCTCCTTCTATTCTCAACAAGGCGTTTCTGTTTATCTTGTGGAATGATGGAGAAGTAACGTAAGTGGTTGACGGAATAGTGGTGCCGTATGTGCCGTCTGAACCGAATGGACCTGCGTGGAGTGCCGCTAGAGTTCTTAATCCTCGTCGTTGTCCGAGATGATCAGAGACGCTTATTGCTCCGCCAAATGCTAAATCCTCGCCTGAACCTGAACCTAATACGGAAAGGTTTCTCCAAGGGAGGGCGTTGTAGACTGATTTCTCTGCCGCCGTGACATCAAGGAATCCGAGTGAGTTTATCTCTGGACCGCCTGGTGCAGAGAAGCGTTCAACTATTACGGCGTCTTGGACGGCTCTGTCGGGGAGAGGGAATACTGTTTGCCTTCCTTCGTGTGCTGATATAACTTGAAATGGAGAGTACCTATCCGACAATCTATGGATTGCTTTAACTGCTTCATTTGCTCCAACAGCCGTCGTGCCTGGAATGAAAGTGTTTCCTCTTGAATATTGCATTCCAGCGAGCGAAGGGGTTCTAACTCCAACCAATGTGTGAACATTCGTTGTTTGAGGCAAGTCTGTGGCATACCTCGCTGGAAGCAGCGATGCTGTTGCGTCTGCGAGCCAAAGGTTGTTTGTGCTTCGCCCAGATGTCTGAACTATTTCGTAAGTCTTGTTGTAGTTGGGGAGAACTCCATCTGCTTGCTTGATGTTTCTAATGTTGACTGGACGCTTGGCTGTCTCTTCTCGGAAGAACCATGCCTTTTCACGAGTTGGATCGGGGTATGGACCGCCGTAGTCTGGACCTGTGATTCCCATTGAGGCTGTGTTTATGAGAAGTCTCCAACTCTCAGGGCGATTGTATTGTCCGTCGGAGCCAGCATTTAGTGATACGTGGCGTGATTGGTGTCCACCAACATTAACTTCAGTGAATGTTCCCTGCATTGGGACTTCTGCGACGTCTCCGTAGGAGTCATTATGTAAATTAGTGATTTGGACTGTAGAGTTGAATCCGCTTTGAACTTGAGTGTTATATCCACCAAGTCCTGCCGATGCGCTGTAAAGATTGAACGGTGCTGCTATTTCGCCTGTTATGCCGTCTGTTGAGCCTGAGTCGTATGTTCTACCGTCTCGCGTTCCGAATGAGACTTTTCTTTTCGTAGGGATGTCGTCGTTGCAGGCTGGCAGTGACTTTACATCTGCCCCTTCCATATATAAAACATTCTTTGGAAGTCCTATGCTCGTCATTGGACCTTGTGGGTAGTTTATTCCACGGTATAAATCTGTTTTCTTTGCTGACGAGTAGTTTACTCCGCCTCGTATGGCTGGATTTATATCAACGCTGTATTTTTGTGGTGAAGTGTGGCTTCTGTTTTTGGATTGGAGTTTGGCGTTTAATATTGCTGTTCTGCTTGCGTCTACTCCTGCATCTCCGCTGCTTATTGGAGCATCTGTTCTCTCGGCAAAGTCGCTCCAATACTCGCAGTTTTCGTTTTCAAGATTCGACACAGGGTGGTGAGCTTCTTTCCAAGTGGAAAGTTGATTAGTATTCATTGCTCCACCTTCAAAGCTATTCGAAGGAGGTGATCCTATTGTCGGAAATTTGTTCCAGTATTTGTTTCGTTCAAGGATGTGGCTTTCGACGATGTTGTCAATACCATCGCTTGTTCTCGCCGATGCTGGTGCAAGCTGCATAAGCATCTCTTCAAGCGTTGCGTCTATCCATTTGTAATAGTTGACGAACTTATCTAAGTCTGGTGTGTTTCCAACTCTTTCAAAGAAGAATTGTCGGAGATGTTTCAATCCCTTGTACTCTTGGCGGTATCTGTTCTTTGGTTCTCCGACAAGATTGTTGAAGTCGATGATGGAGCCGAAGTAGTTGATGATTTCGTCGGAGATGACTTGATACATACTCTTCTCGAACGCATAGTAAGTGCTTGTCGGGCGAGTTTCCTTTGTAAATACTTCTGTCTCTTGTTGCGAGAGGACTCGGATATTATCGTCTCCGAATACCATCTCTGGAAGTTGTTGTTTTGAAGCGTGGAGATATTGATTCTCGACTACGTCTGTGTTGCTTACTGGGAACTCGTCACCTCGTCCAGTGTGCTGTAACTTTAGTATGTTACCTAACCAACTATATCGTGAAGAATCTGCAACTGAGCCTGATGAGATATCGTTTACTGTGAATTGTCCAGATGCATTAGATGTCGTAACGCCGTCGAAGTCCCAATAGAGTGCGAGAGTTTCTATCTCAGGCACTTCCAAGTCAGGTAAGTCTGATTCTAATAGATATGCTCCTCGGTGTGGGGAGCGAGAACCGAAGTTGCTTGGATCTATTGCGTGATACTTAATAGCGCTGTCGTCAAGATAGTCCATCCAGTATCGGAGTGAGGTTGTCTTTACATCACTCTTCTGTAGCACGCTGCCCGTGAAATTCGTTCTGTGGGCACCCACAAAAAGGCGCTTTGGCGCTGTTAGTAAACTTTCTGCGGACGCCTTAGAGACGTTACTAGAGAGAGAAAACTCGTTCATCTTTCTGTCGGCGATGTAGTTGACGCCGTAGAAGTCAACGGTGTATGGATTGTTTAGTGCGCCTGAAGCAAATGACTGAGGATATCCGTGTGGCTTTAACCTTACGGCAAAGTTCCACTTGGAGTTTTCGTAAGTGTTAAGATAATAATCTGTTTCTATTATTCCAAGAACTGATGACGACATGACGAACTTGGCGTCCTTAGAGCGGAGAACATCTCTTACTGCGAAGACTTGGAATTCTGCGGTATCGCTTGCTGCCCAAGTCATATCTGTAGCAGATCCAGTTGCCGTGTGCATGCCGAACAGAGATGCCGATAGGTGTGGGAATTCTTGCGTGGCTGCATGCTCTTCGGAAGAGTCTATCTTCTTCGGGAAGACAACTTCTGACTCTACGGTTATTGGGAAACTGTCTTCGTATGGTGTGGAGTGAGCGATTCCCGTAAGACCTGTCGAGCCTGATATGAAGGATACTGTATTGCTGTCGCCTGAAATTGGGTATTGGTAGACTGTTCCGCCGAACCTGTCAGTGTGATTGAAGTTGACTGCTTTTGTCTTGTGAGAGTCTGTTCTATATTTAGTCTCGAACTTGTATGTGCTGTTGTCGGCATAAGAGTTTATTCTTATGAGACTGTCGTCAACTCCAAAGCATCGTATCAAGTTTCTGAACGCTTTTTCGGTTCCTTTGGACTTGTAGATGTCTGTTAAGTTGTTGAAAATGTTGTTATAAATGAGGTTCTTGACATCGTGGATGTCTTTTTCATATTCTTTCGTCTCGGATCTGTTTGCGTAGTATTCGAGGACGCTGCTGTTAGAAAATAGCTCTGGTGCCGTCAGTCCGTGTGAGCGGAGTGCTGTCTGGGCGTATGGATATGGCTTGTATAGTTCGCCTTGTGCGCTACTACTTGGGTAGGATGCGACGTTTAGCTTAGGCAATTCGCCTATTAATAAGTCTGTGTTGTCGAAGTAACTTCCCATTATCTGAGTTAGTATCTTCAAATCTCCTCTATCTCCGTTTCCTTCGTCTTCGTCTATTATCCAGGACGGCATGGTGTAAAATAGGGATGAGTTGTTCTCGTAGTCCCATATGGAACCTGAGCCTTGTAATTCGGTTGCTAGAGATGTGACTCTTGGATGCGAAGCATAAATGATAGGATCTTGATCTTCTGTTCCTGCCGATGCCGAGACAATGGCGGAACCAGTGTTTCTTGCAATAGAACCTGGATATCCTGTCCAAGTTCCGTTTGAGATACGCCCTGAATAGTCTAAGACGGTTACATCGTCGGTGGCGTTGCCTGTTATACCTTCGTTGAACTTGTAATATACACCCAAGTCAAGATTGGCGGTGTCTGAGTTTGTCCCTCCACCAAGGTTTGATGTGAACCAGTAGCGCCCTATCTCTTTTGATGTTCTGCGAGTTTTCCAGAAGCGGAAGTCATCAAGTGAGCCAGATAGCTTACCAGAACCTGCTGGAGCGAGAGAACCTGATGGGAGAGTTATTAGAGCGCCGAGGCGAGCTTCTATCGGATTTAATATCTCGCCGATGTTCGTACCAGTGGAAAGTGTGGCATTTAGAGTTCCATTCTGATAGAACTTTGTAGATATGTTACTTGAACCAGTTGCGAAACTGAATGCGTAATGTCCCCAATCGGATAGCGTGCTCTGATCAAGTCCCGAACCTATTGATTGTTGAGAATACCCAGTTGTTCCAGACATGACTGTGACAAGGAACGGTGAACCCGAGCTTGTGAGTTCGACGGTTATACGCCCATAGTCTGCGCTGGATGGAAGTTGCCCGTTCCATAAGTCGAATACGACTTGTTTTTCAGTTACTGTTGGTGCGATGGAACCTGTTTGTAACCAGAACTCTACCGTTACGCCTTCACTCAAGTCGCACTTTAGGTTTGACTCCCTAGTCGCGTCAATTGTGCCTGCTGACGAGGTTACAGTGTCGTCCCAGATGTTTGACTTTGAATCAAAGACTTCTCTTAGCGTTACACCAGTGAGTGAGTCGTAAGTTGTGTGAGGTCCACCTTTGAATGAGATGTACTCATTCGTGGTTGTAGTTCCATATCCGTCTACTATTCCGCTACTGGGCTTGAAGTCATATCCGTCACTGGTTAGCGTTACATATCCTGTTGTTTTCGGATAACGGTTGTCGAAGATGTAAGTGTCCAAGAGGGTTGAATTGTTTTTCCACTCTATCTTCTCTTTTAGAGAGCCGTCATAAGGGTATTCGTTGTATATCCACTTGAGAGCTTGATCGTAGTATTCTTGTGCCGAGCCGTATTTGGCGAAATTCTCTGGTTTACTAAAGTCTACATGAGGTTCAACTCTGTTGGCATCTTCAATGAACTCTGCGACGTACTCTGCGGATTCTACATCTAATCCAGAAAGGTTTTTTGAGGATACAACCTGATTTGCCCTCTTGTCTTCGTTAGACATACTATTCCTCTACTCTAAACTTGAATACATCTGGATACTCATTCCACGCTCCTGCTCCGCCATCGTGGAAAGCAAACTTTATTCCGTATCCGTATCCTGATTCAAGCATTGACATGTCTATATCAAAATAGCTTCCTGAAGAATCGAACGACATTTGAGTATGCATATCACTTCCTGTTCCAAATGCGATAACATCTAAGTCGTCAATGAGTCTAACAACTTTGAACGAACCGCTTTCAACAATGTGGACATCTGGCGTTGAAAGCGCCTTAGTGTAAATAGTAGGACACCAGTTCTTTTGACGAGTATAAAGTCGAAAACGAGCAGTTTCACTATTATAATATGAATCTCTTAGATTCGTGATGTTCATGACAACTTGTGAAACAGAGTTTTGTTCTGAACTGTTGAGCGATTTTGGCGCTATTGATCCTGTTTGATATTCGACTGAGCCTGAGTGCCAAACATCGTGAATAGTTGTGAGAGGAGTCGCCGACGCTGTGATGGCTAAGTTCGCTGAATAGATTCCAGTAGAAACCCACGAACCAGTTGCGTTTACATCAAGATTTGCAACAACTCCGCCACCTATAGGGAGTCGAAGTTTTGATCCAGATGGAGCATTTGATGTTGATGCGTAGAAACTTACATTAATATTGTCTCCTGAGCCTATTCCTGGTATGTCAACGAGGCGTCCTCTGGAATAATTGTATAGATAAATTGTGTTTAGGTTGTCTGCTGCTGGTGCGAGTGAACTGCTGTAATAGAAGTTGCCCCTGTCGTCTTTTTTTGCAGAGTCCCAGCGTGCTTCAAGAGATGGGCGACTGAAAAAATATTGAGAGCCTCTTGCGGAGAACTTCTTTGTATAAGAAGAGGAGAGCGCAGATTCGTTCTTCATTCTGATGCCGACGCCATATTTTCCTTTTGTTCCCGCTACCCATTGTTCTACCAATCCCGATATGTCTACTTCGATGTCTTCAGTTCCGTTGTCAAAATATGCGTTGTATGTTGGAGAGGCGTGATAGTCTCCACCCAGCGCTGTCCAATAAGTTATTCCTGCTGATGAAGATGCTGAACCAGTCCAGTTAGCGTACCCTATATCATTGTATCCTTCCATGTCCAAACCAGTTCCCTCGTCCCAAGAACGAGACACTGCGGATATAGTCATATTATAGTTTTTTGGTAGAGTGCCTGGATGCGCAACGTTGTGAACTCTTAGGAACCAGCTTACACTTCCTGATGCTGGTATTTCTCCTGCGGCTCGTTCAGCTATAATGTCGGATACTGGAAAGTTTATCAATACTCGGGAATTTTCTGACGAGGATGACAACTGTTGTCCGTATATGTGGAACACTTCTAGAGAATCTGCAAGTCCCATATTGGACGCAGTTGCTATTGTTTGGAGGTTTTGCTTATATGCATTGGTTATCGTAGTGTCGGCATTTGCCGTATATCTCTTTATTCCCATTATTTGACGGTTCCTGTAATATCGGTGTTTGGATATTTCACCTCAAATATAACATTCTTTGGTGCTCGGACGAATCTTCCGTCTGGTGAAGTCATATTTTTGACGTTGAAATTGATGGATGAATATGATGTCCCCGATGCCTTGTTTATCTTTACCCAAGTTGCGTCGGCGACAGATGGGACAGAATTCAGAACGGAGTAGATATCTGTGATATTGAATGATTCTCCGACATCCAACTTTGATGAAAATAGGCGAGCGAGTCTTTGAGAACAAGCATCTAGAACTTGTGTAGTGTTTACGCCAGAGACAGATACGACTTCAAAGCTAACTCTTAGGTTTACTATCTTGGCGTCGAGGATGTCAACGGAGTCGTTGATGACTCTCTTTGAGTTTAACCAAGTCTTGATGTTCTGTTTTAGGACTTCATTGGTAGACTGAAGGTATCCATTTACCTCTGATATAACGTAAATGTTTATGTTGCGCAAGTTTGAGTCGATGTCTCTTACTATTGAGCACCTCTTTACACCGCCAAAGCGCGGGGGCATAGTTAGGACAAGGGACTTGTAGTCTTCCATCGTAACTGCCCTGTTTTGTGCGGAATGTGTTCCTGAAATAAGCTCTTTCAAATCGTTGATGTTTGGAGCAGATACATCTCCTTGTATAGGACTGTCATTAGTTGCTTCAATACTTTCTCTGACTGCTGTCATAGTGGATGTCACTAAACTTATCCTGTTTGGAAACTCGATGTCTGCGCCTACGACTGTTGTAATGGTATTTGCTGCTGCGTTTGAATTCTGAGATGTGTTTGCTCTGTATACTACCTTGATGTCGGTGTTTGCTGGCGCTATTCCGAACTTGTCGCTTTTTACGAGGTTTGACGGATCGAATGCCCTGTCTGTTACATAAGTCTTAGAATGTAAGTCCATTACGATATCACGAGGTTCCGCCATTGATGCTGATTTTAGCTCAGAGTCGGAGCCATATCCAAATAAAATGTTTGTTGCGAACCTGTCTCGCTTGACAGCGAAGCGCCTTGGGACAATGATTGGCTTTATTACCGTCGGTGCCGTAGTGTTAGTAGTTGTATCGTTGTTGGCAATGGATGTAAAAATTGTATTCTGTGATAGATTTTCAACTTCAAAGTATTCGTTTCCGTCACTGTCAGTCACTGATATAATCTCAGTAATGTTGTTGCCTGGAAGTGTTAGTTTTCTGAACTTTACGAAGTCTCCGATATTTCTGAAATCTTTAACTCTGTTTTCTCCAGATACGACTTGTCCTGCTGCCCTTACTGCATAAAAAGTTGGCTCACCTGTGGATGGGTTTGTTTTGGCGACGACTATTTCATTTTCTGATGAAGCAAAATTAACATCTGCCGTGAGAGTGAATAACGCCGAAGCGGTTGAAGATAGTGTTGAACCCGCTTTCATCACTGGTGCGTAATTCATATTTGGACCAGAGGCATCGCTATTTGCTGGTATTAGTGCGTAAAGCGTTACGACTCCATGAGTTGCTCTCGCTCCTTGGTGCTTATATCCTACTGTTTGTCCATGCTTGAGGACATTCTCGTATTCTATTGCCGTGGAGAGAAAGCTTTCGTTTGCTTGATAATCGAGGTAGAATGAGAGCATGTCACTTGTGTAAGCGACAGCATCTATCATAAGAGCGCCGAAACCTGCGGTGGAGAAATCCTTAAAAGTGTCTGGATAGTATCTCTTTGCGTAACGTAGAAGATCTTCCTTGATTGTCTGGAAATCTCTGCTCAAATAGTTTATGTTTACATTGTCTCTTTTGTTGCTCACTATTTTACCCTCTTACTAAATACTCGTTCGGTGAATATTTTAAACCTTTATATCTAATGTGTCTGAAACGAAAGCAGATGGTATTTCGTAGTCTAGAACAAGTTTGACGTAGTTTGAACTACTTGAGCC
>Ga0209337_1003571_pt1 | contig 10954 bp, 14 predicted proteins | sample LinPmetageLP53_FD_184044 | JGI IMG/M metagenome (GOLD analysis project Ga0209337, IMG submission 184044) | Marine viral communities from the Pacific Ocean - LP-53 (SPAdes) (version 2) | ecosystem: Environmental > Aquatic > Marine > Oceanic | place: Pacific Ocean | collected 2010-02-08 | reverse complement strand
GGCGTAGCGTTCAACATAATCAAGTATGGTGCGCTGTCTCGTGTGACTGAGGAGTTGCTTGCAGATTCTGCATCGAACATGCCTCAGATTTTATCTGAGCTATTTGATACAGCATTCGGTCAGAACATCGATGTTCTGATCACTAACGTAGTATTGGCTTCGGCTGCTGCTGATTCGACTGCTGCGTCTGCGACTGCTTTAGTGGCCCAAGATTTATTGGACATCTATGCGGCTGTTCCAGCTCAGCATCGTGGCGATAATTGTCGATGGGTTATGCCGTCGCTAATTAGTTCGGCGATTGCTGGAATTGGTGTAACTACAGCGGGTGCTCGCGGTATCGCGGATCTTGCTCAAGACCCGTATTCCCAATTGATGGGCAAGCCAGTTATCAACAATGACAACACTTCCAACCTAGATACAACTCTAGCCACTGGAAACGAAGTTGCCATTCTTGGAGACTGGAACCAATTTGCGCTCATTCGTCGTGAAAATCGCACAATCCGCAGATTGTCAGAATTGTATTTGGGGACAGGTCAAATTGGATTTCTGGCCACTGAAAGAAATGATCAAGAGGTCATTCTTCCAACAGCGTTCAAAATCCTCAAAATGGCTTAAGCGTTTTGAGTAATCGGGATGGGGTTGGCAATGTATACCGCCAGCTCCATCCCAACATAAAAGGAGAATGAAATGCCGAAAGTTAGATGCATAGAACCAGTAGCAGTCGAAGGCAGCTTTGTTGCTTTTGATGTTGGGCAAGAATACGAAGTAGCTCAATCCATTATCGACGATCATGCCTACGCGTTTGAAGTATTAAAAGAAGCCAAGCCAAAATCCAAAAAAGACGCAAGCACACCATCAGAAAATAAGTAGGTAACAATGCCGACGATCTACCACACATACGCCAATGTCGCGAACTTGCGGGATTATCTCGCGGGCACTTCGTACTCGTCCAACTGGACGGCTGATACTGTGGTGCTTCGTCGCATGTTGCAAACTGCTTCACGTCGGATGGATGATTACATCGGTGGCGATGGTCTTAATACTTGGGGCCCGTACACCGACACCCGTATCTGGGACATTGGAGTAGGTAATTATCTGCGCAGTGATCCGCGCTTATTGCTTCCCATTAATTCACTCGCACCGAGTTCAACGATTGTAAATATTATTCCGCTGGGCTCTTGGACAACCGCGATCACATCGGTCACGGCATACGAACAGACAGCCAGAACATCAAACGAGACTCTTACAGCGGGCGCTACGAATGATTATTTCTTAATGCCGTATAACACGAGTCCAAAATTCGAATTAAAACTCAACGAAGATACAGCCAAGCAATTCTACGCAGGACAGCAGACTCTTGAGATCGTCGGGACGTTCGGTTGGCAAAATACAACTTCCTCAGCCACTACATTGAACGGGGCTATCACAGACGCAGCGGCAACAACCGTCACGGTAACATCGGGGGCGACGTTATCAGAAGGCAGCACAATCCTTGTTGGCACTGAGCAGATGTATATCGAATCAATTGCGACCAATGATCTCACGGTCATTCGAGGCGTCCACGGCACAACGGCGGCCACTCATCTTACGGGTGTGGATGTTGTTGCGTACACATATCCCGCCGACGTAATGCAAACCTGTCTAGACCTCGCACGCATCGAATACCGAAACCGAGATATGGGCGTTCAGGATTCGTTCGGCTCAGGTGATGTCGCTCTAGCGTTTCCAGCTAACGAAGCCAAGAACACACTCAAAGAATTAGCACGTTACCGCGCTCATACTGCAAACGCGGGGGTGGTGTTTTAATGCCACGCAGACCAGCCGCCAATCCATCCAATGTACCAACGCTCAAAGTTACGTTAGTTGGGCCGTTGAAAGACAACCCGAAGAATACAAAAAAAGGCACACGCGCAGCCATGAAAAAAACAGGCGATGCGATGGTGAAAGATGTGCAGCGTCAGTTGTATCCAAATCACGGTTACATCACAGGCAACCTCCGAAAATCAGTTACATGGCGCGAGTCTAAATTTTTTAAGAACGGCAAATCTGAATTAATTGTGGATACCTCACGCGGGCATCCGAGTCAGAATGTCCCATACACCAGATGGATCGAAGAAGGCGGACGACATCCACGTTGGGGAACGATGACCAGTTTCAAGGGCTACCACATGTTTAGAAAAACAATGTCTAAATTTGGCAAGCAGAAAAAGATCGCAAATATTCTTGGCGTTGGGATTGTGAAGGCGAACACATGAGCCGCTCGGGAGTTCTTTCAACAATCGATTCGCTAATCAGTGGCGTAACTTCTCCGACCTTTACGGCGGTTTATCAGGGCGAGCCGTTATCTATTCCAACGACTCCGATTGCGGCATTCTGGCTAGAAGATCATAATGAACTATTCACCACGCTTGGCGACGCTTCTACGGTCGCAACATTTTCGATCCGTTGCTACTGGCGGATGGTCGAATCACCAGACGTTCGTGAAACCATCGAAGCAGAAGTGTGGGATGCGATTGTAAATATCAAAACGGCACTACGCGGCGACGCGAATCTGTCTGGTAACTGTACAGACTCTCACCCAACCGAAGCCACGATCGAGTTCGAAGAAATAGGCGGCAACGTGTACCGCACAATCACCATTGGATTCGATGTAGAAATCTATGGAGAAATGAGCATAGTCCCATGACCAAAAGACGAACCGATAACGGGCAATTCATCGACGTGGGCAAGTACCGCGCTGTGGTCGGGATTAGTGTTGGCGATACAGATTATGAAGCTGGCAAGAATTACGACTTTAAAGACATAAAAGCCGTCACGATTAAACAACTAATCAAAGACGGGTTAATTGCTGAAGTAGATGGAAATGGAGATCTAGATGGCGAAAACTAGCGGACTCGGCGTAAGAATTTACGCAAACGGGTATGACCTAAATACAGATGTGAATGCGCTTTCTGGTATCGGAAGCACTCAGACGCTTTTGGATGTGACCCCGTTATCTAAACCAGCGGCAGAACGGATCATTGGGTTACGTGACTCAACTCTATCGGTTAACGGTTGGTTCGATAACGCAGCGGGAATGTCGCACGATGCGTTCAAGACCATCGCAGGCGATTCAGAAGTTATCATGACAATGGGAACCAGCAGAGGTGATGCAGCTTGCGGCATGGTCGCCGACCAATCTAGTTACAACATAGATAGGTCACAAGGCTCAGCAATCGCCACGACTGTTGAATTCTCAACGTCCGATGGTGCGGGACTAAACTGGGGAGTCGTTCTCACCGACGGGCCTGAACAAACTGACTCTGCCGCAGCTAATAGCGCGGCTGTTGATAATACAAGTTCAACAGCCAACGGCGGGATCGGTTTGATTTCAGTTGAATCAATCGCATCTGGTACGGCAGTTCTAAAAGTACAACATTCATCAGACGATATTACATACGCGGATTTAATCACGTTCACCTCGGTGACGGCTAGAACCAGCGAAGCAATAAGCGCCACAGGCACGGTCAACAGATACGTCAGAATTCAAAGTTCTGGCACGTTTACGAATCTCGTATTCGTAGCACAATTTTCAAGGTCATAACTGGGAAATTCCCAGACAACAAGTTAGGAGAAAACTATGGCAAAGCAGAGCGGATTGGGTGATTACCTAGCTGTTGATGACAGTTCGGGAACCGTCCGAGATATCAGTAATGATGTAACGAATGCAACGTTTAACAACGGAACAGCATTGCAGGAAATTACAGGAATAGACAAGAGCGCGGTCGAGCGTTTACAGCTACTCGGTGACGGGACTGTAAGCATCAACGGCGTATTCAACTCAGCATCGAACCTGAGTCATGACGTATTCAAGACTCAAACGGGAACGAGAACAGTCACATACGCAGTTGGCGGGAATAGTGGGTCAAATCCTAAACTGGAAATGGAAATGCTTATTTCGGCGTACAATTTAGATCGTGCAGCAGACGGCTCATTAACTTGGAGTGCTGAATTATCACTTGAGTCTGGGACCGTTCCAACATGGGGCACGGTATAGGAGTAACGCATGGGTTTTAAGATTCCGAGCCGTGAGGCGACGATCATAATGTCAGACGAATTTGAAGGGGCCGAAGCAGTATGCCGATTAGATGTACCGCTTGGAATGTTTTTAGAAATGCAAGATTTCGAAAATAACATGGACGTGGCGTTCAAAAAGTTCGGAGATGAAATTGTAGTGTCGTGGAATCTTGAAACCAATGAAGGTGAACCAATTGAACCGTCGGGCGACGGGATGAAGCAACTCACTGTTCAACTAGCGACTCAGCTAATTGGCGACTGGGGAGAACAAATCTCAAACCCCACGGAATCCGTCAGCGAGTAGAAAAGTGGCATCACGTTGGCGGAGCAGTCGGTGCAGATGGGCGGGAAGTAGGCAAGCCGTATTGGTTAAGCAAAGCAGAATTAATTGATTCACTTTGCCAGCGATATGGATGCCTACCGAGTCAACTGCTAAAAGAAGATGCTGAAATATTGCTGATCGCAGGATTAGCGAACGAGGGACAGGCAGCGCGAGATGGCGGCAAGTAACCGAATCAACATTACTGCGAACCTCGACACCTCAAAGGTGACTCGCGGTATCTCGCAGATGAAAACGCAGATTGGCGGCGTGGCAAAAACCGCGTCGATGGCTGCGGTTGGTCTGGCTGGGATAGCTGTTGGTGCGGGAGCAGTCACGGCCAAAGTATTTGGCATGACCGCGCAGCTTGAAGCAGTACAACAAAAAGCGCAAATCGTATTCGGCGATCAACTCGGTCTGGTAAAAACGTGGGCGCAGGAAAGTGGCGCGGCGATGGGCTTGAGCGCGACTGAAGCCACAACACTCGCGACCAATATGGGCGACTTGCTGATTCCAATGCAGTTCACCAGAAAAGAAGCGGCTGAGATGTCGACCAAAGTGGTCGGACTTTCTGGTGCGCTGTCTGAGTGGATTGGTGGCACGAAGTCAGCGGCAGAAGTATCCAGCATCCTATCGAAAGCAATGTTGGGCGAACGGGAGCAGCTTAAGTCGCTCGGTATTTCCATTATGGAGAACGACGTTAAGCAGCGCGTCGCGTCGATGGGAATGAAAGAGGCCACTGGTGCAGCGATGCAACAAGCGCGGGCTATGGCTACTCAGGAACTCATTTTTGAGAAATCAAAAGACGCTCAGATAAAATATGCTGAGGGTGCGGGTTCACTAATTCGCATACAGAGTGAATTGAAAGCCCAACTCGCAAACGTCAAGGATGAAGTCCTGATGGCGTTGATTCCGTCGATGCAACAGTTGGCACAGTTTGTCGCTACAGAAGTCGTGCCGAAGCTACAGGAATTCATCCCAATCCTGCGAGAGAAAATACCTCAAGGCATCGCAGCGATGCAAAGCGCGTTTGAAAAGATGAAACCGTTTATTGATACATTCGTTACTGGAATGGGTGTTGTTATTGATGCTATCCGTGGCGCGTGGAATTACTTTAAAGAAGCAAGTACGGGCTTCAAAGTACTCATCGGAATAATCGTTGCGGCGTTGCTCATAATGTTTGCACCCGCGTCCGCTGTCATATTGGGCATCATCGGATTCATCGCGCTCGTTGGTTTAATAAAAGAAAAATGGCGCGACATGGGCAACGGGATCATCGGAATGACCGAGGGATTAATCAACGGCATTCTGGGACTGTTCCAAGCGTATGTTGAAAACTTCCATCTCAGAATAGTCAACGGCACTATTTCACTTATTAACGGATTGATCAGAGTGGCGGGGCCGCTTCTCAGTAAGCTCAACATTGACATCAAAGAACTCGGCCATGTTGAACTTCCTGATCTGATGATAAAAATTCCAAGATTGAACGAAGCAGCAGCAGAGGCTCACAACACGTTTACTGACCTTGAAGGGGTTATGGGCGAAGATGTCCCTGAAGCCGCGTCAAAAGCTTCGGATGCGATGTTACAAGCCTCTGGTGCGATAGACGCGGTAGCCGCGACCGCGGGCAACGCTGTCGACCGAATGAAAAAAATCAATGACGCTTTTTCAACAAGTTGGGCTGACAACGAACTAGCAATCCTCGAAGCCACTGAGGCGGCATTTGATCAGGGTCATACTAATAATTGGCTCGCAGATAAAATCAACAAAAGCACCGAAGCAGAAAAAAAGCGTGCCGAAGTAGTTACCGAATCAACCGCTGCAATCGTTTCAGCTAACCAAAAGATGATGATGGAAGGCAACCGCGCTCTCGCTATGGCTGGAGTGACAAATGCATTTTTTGATTCGTCAGGTAATTTGAAAATGTTAGCCGCTGGCCCGACCAATGCAGAGTCCGCTGCTCAGGCCTATTCTGCCAGTTTAGCCACGCACGGGGTCACTACCGCACGGCGCGGGCAGAGTGTGAATCTGTCTGGTGCGGAGCTTCGTGCAGCGAACATCGTTGTCGAGGTCAAGGCTGGTATTTGGGAAACTGACGAAGCGGCATTAGGGCTAGCAATCGCAAAGGCAATCAACGCGGCTGCTGATGGTAGCGGGGCGGTTCTCACGAAGAAAGTAGTTGCCACGCAATGACCGTAGACATGCCAACATTCACCACCGAGATTCGGTTCACGGCAGGCGCCAGTTCAACGGGCTTTGAGTTAGGTGATGCCATTCTTGGTTATTCGACTCTAGGTGAAGCGGCTGTCTGGTCTGATGTATCGAGCGACGTGCGCAATTTTTCTATCAATCGCGGCAAGCAACGAGAGCTAGATGAGTACAATTCAGGAAGTTTCAGTGTAACGCTTGACAACACCGACCGACTCTACGACCCGAACAACGCAAGCGGGGCATATTACGGTCAAATTAAAGTTGGGCGATGGGTCAAAATCACAGCCACCTACGACTCAACGGACTACCAACTTTATCAAGGCGTGATCCGAGACTGGGCTTTCAATTACAATTTCCCAAATGAGGCCACTGCTAATATTTCGGCGTTTGATTTTTTAACTGATTTAAATAACACCAACGTTACAACAACAACAACGGCAGCCCTAAGCGGCACGGTGGTCGGTGAGATTCTAAACGCTGCAAACATTCTTCCGCGCGACTTAGATGCAGGACAAGAAACATTTCAAGCGGTTACATTAGCGAGTGCCAACGCGCTTTCATCGTTACGCACAGCAGACAAAAGTGAAGGCGGCGGCTTAAGTGCGATCTACGCAAATACATCGAACCAGATTGTCTTTGAAGATCGCCAGTCACTTACAGCAAACGCCAGAAGCAACACAAGCCAAGCTACGTTCGGCGGTGCGGCGCTACCAGTTGCAGATATTCAATTGGAATATTCAGGCACGTTAATTAAAAATAACGTGTCACTCACGCGCATCGGCGGAGCGGCTCAGGTTAAAACCGATACAGATTCTATTAGCGATTATGGAAACAGGGCTTTCACGCTCTCAGGTTTATACAACAACAACGACCTCAACACGGCTTCAATTGCTCAGTCTTATATCGACGCGTTCGCAGAGCCAATTCTACGAGTTAGAAAAATAATCTTGCACCCGCGTCAAAATAACGCGGTGATGATTCAGGCACTAAGCCGACAAATCCGCGACAGAATCACAGTGACGTATAACCCGCCACCGAGCGGGACAGTCAGCGCAGATTATTTTATTTCTGGAATCGAACATCAAGCAAGCGCGGAAAATCTGCGCACGGTATTTACATTAGAAAGCACTGAAGGTCGTTCACCATATTGGTCGCTCGGCACTTCAGAACTCGGGACAAGCACTACACTAGGATTCTAAGGAGAGAACTATGGCATGGACAACACCAGTAGATTATTCGACAGGGCAAGTAATCACTGCGGCTATCTGGAACGATTTAATCGGTGCAGGCGGTAACATTGACGAGACCGCACCAGCGAAAGTTACAACAGCGGGCGACCTCGTTTATGGAACGGGAACCAATGCGATAGCTCGGTTAGGAATTGGGTCGGCTAATACTGTTTTGCGTTCTACAGGTTCGGCTCCTGCATGGGGCGCGGTAGCAGCAACAGAAATCACCGCTGCAAATTGGAAATTATTTTATTCGAACGGTTCGGGCGCAGTACAAGAATTAGCGATGGCAGCGTCTGGCGTACTAACCGCGAACGGCGTAAGTGCGGCCCCAACGTTTGAAGCGGCAGCGGCGGGCGGTTCTAAAACTATGACCGCATCTGGGATTATTGCCAGCGCAGGGATCGGCGTATCTCTTAACGCTGATGGCACGGTCTCAACCATTGTAGACGGCAGAATAGCCGCAGTGTACGGAAACTATTACACGCCCACAAGCAACGCGATCAGTATTACGATGACGCAGGTTTTAGGAGTCTATAACGCAAACGCTGATGCGGTAGTCGTTTTCTATCCATCGAATGAGTGGGACGGTGGCGGCGGCGGATATAAGATGTATTCTGCGGCGGCTTCAATTTCAGGCAGTACGCTAACTTTTGGAACACCGATAGAAATTCCTACTACTTATTCAAATTGGTATGGCCCTTACACGATGGGAATTGCTTACGACCCTGTGAACTTTAAGGTCTGGTATGTATGGCACCAGACTTCTGATGATGCAGTCCTAGACATAAATGTTGCAACCGCTACCGTTTCAGGAACTACCGTTACAAAGACGGCGCAAAAAGCTACGGGTTTTTGGTCAAATAATTTTGGGACTTCAAACAACGCTTGTATGACGTGGGATTCCACTAATGAGCAGATGGTTGTCGCGCTTTCTAACTATTCGGCTGTCACTTGTGATTTCTTTGTCGTCTCTGAATCAGGCGGCACGATTACACAAGGGTCTGCGTTGCAAACTACGACAGCAAATGCGGCGACAGGGATCGGAAATATGGTTTGGCTTCCAACCGTGGCTAGAATGGTCGCTTGGGGTGGTGCAAGCACAAACAGAGGGATCACGACTATTTCAGTGTCAGGAACGACGCTGACGCTAGATCAAGAAGATGTATTTCTTTCTTATTTCGGTAGCGTTGGTCAAAAGGGTCACGCTAATTTTATTTCTACAACGACGGAGGGAAACAAAGTTATCGCAGGGGGGCTAGACAAAACCACAACATATACCACGGCTTGGAATATTTTCACAATTACGGCGGGATCAGCTACGACGGCGGCGTATGCGTCAGGGCAAGACATGGGGCTTGGCGCGACACAAGTAAACGACAACGCGGTTTCGATAACTAGGGTCGGAACGTCTAGCAGTTATGTGATCCAAAATGCGGGCGATCCTAGCAATTTTTTTGGAACAATCGAACTCGCAGGAGTCAGCACCGCCCTCCCCACTTTATCAATCATCGGATTGGAGACAAAGGAAGATCCTGAAGTGGGCGAGCTTCAAGGGTGGGTCGGTACGAATTGCAATGATGGATGGATGGGCACGGGCCATAGTAATAAAGTTTTAACGACTAGCAGATGGCGAAACCCGACATATATTCAAGCAGGGGCCGCCGTATTGCAGCCCGCATCGGGCTCGACCAACGCGCCCGCATGGGTCGGCCTAAGTGAGACAGCCATCGCTGACGGGGCGACGGGTGCAATAACTGTTGTAAGTGGAACTAATGAGGGCGTGTCTGGATTAACGACAGGAAAAACCTATTTTATGCAAGCAGACGGATCATTAGCTATCACAAGAGCGGTGCCAACTGAATATGGAGTAGTAGGCCCCGCGTTATCGGCTACAAGTATTTTAGTTCAAGGTGTCGGCGATACGACTTTGACGACTTTATAGGAGTGAATAAATGAAACTAGTTATACAAAAACAAAATCAAACGATATCTATGATGTATGTAGATACTGACACCGTCTCGATTGACGAAACGGGGCTCACCATTAACGGGGCAAAATATTCACAATACACCAGCTTGTTTTTTTTACTAATTGAGGACGTAACGGCGGAAGCTTTTTTGTTGAATGTTAATAATCAGATTTGGAAGTACAACATCTAATGAGCGAAGAAATCCAAGACCAAATCAACGAAATAAATGTGAAGCTAGACCGAGTGGCTGAGATACTGCTTGGCTTACGTGTAGCGTTCGGCGATATGCCGATGCCTGAAGTTGAAAAGGAAGATGAATAATAGATACACTGTTGGTGATAATATTAATATCGCTGATAGCAGATTGGATGTATCAGGATGGCACGTTTAAGTTTCGCTGGCACATTGGACGGCAGCAACTACGACGGAATGCCCGTCAGTGGACGCGTCACTTCATTCTACGGAGTTGTCCGACCACAGCTATCAGGCGGCAAGGGTCACAGCGGTGTCGATATTGCAGCCGTTGAAGGTACACCGATTCTTGCACCAATGGACGGAGTAGTTAATGACCGATTTACAACAGAAGAAACAGTCTCATGGCGTATTAATGTGGCTAGGATTTTCGGGAATTTTTTGGTGCTGCGCCATTCTGATTCTGACGGCACTCTCTTGGGCTACTCCAGCTATGCACACATGGCTTCTGAGCCGCAAGCTCAACGGGGTGATTCGATCAAGCAGGGAGACCTCTTAGGTGTCATAGGCAGCACGGGACAATCGACAGGTCCGCATCTTCACTGGGGCGTAACAGTTTCAGACAATCCTTATTTCTCGCGAAGTAAAGGACTAAACGATGCGTTCAAATTTTTAGAAATTAATAACGAAGCCGTTTCGGCCAAGCAAGCAAATCACGACGAACTGCAATCCAACGCTAACGACCTGATTGATTCAGGGCAAAGCATAATGAACGATTTAATCGACACGCTACAAGGCAAGGTCGACGACATGGGAGGTAACTGATGTTACGAGACAAAAAAGCATTAACCGATTTAGGTGAACGATGTGTGATGACTTTCGCACAAAGTTTTCTAGCTATCGTTATGGCTGGACCAATGGTCGGGATGGACGCAGACATATTCAAAGCGGGGGCTGCGGCGGGCGTCGCTGCCG
>Ga0209337_1003569_pt1 | contig 10954 bp, 13 predicted proteins | sample LinPmetageLP53_FD_184044 | JGI IMG/M metagenome (GOLD analysis project Ga0209337, IMG submission 184044) | Marine viral communities from the Pacific Ocean - LP-53 (SPAdes) (version 2) | ecosystem: Environmental > Aquatic > Marine > Oceanic | place: Pacific Ocean | collected 2010-02-08 | reverse complement strand
TTACTGTGTCGCCAAAATTTTCAATTTCTCCAGCGTAATCAGTGTTTGTAATGTCTTCTACAACTGATGCTCTTCTGAAAAACTTTTGAACCTTCTGACTATAAATTGCTGGAGCCCAATTACCTGATGGTAAATTTTGGTATCCAGATGCTTTTCCCATTGTTGCCATAATGTTTGCCTTTGTTTATAGTTGTTAGTTTAAGGTTGAATCCTACCTTCTCTTGATGCGTCATCGATTTCTGCTTCAAACTTCTCAAACGTTCTTCTATCCATCTTACCAATTTCAGAATTAGACCAGATTTTCTTTGTGGGAATATCTGATTCTGTAGCTCTGTTAGTTTTTGTTATAGCTTTAGCTGCTTCATTCTTAACGGCTGTTTCCTGTTTTTTTGTTAGGCTACTAAGACCACTATCCATCTTATAAAGATCAATAGCTCTTCCAGCTAATTGTGAGTTAGATGTATTTTCATACAACCAACTTTGAATAACTGGATCTTGTTTACTAGCCCACTCATGAAACTCATCTTTTTGACGAATCTCAGTAAAGTCAGGATGTGCTTTTAACAATTCTACTTCGGCTTTTTCTTTAGTAATTTGCTCCTGTTGCTTCTGAAGAACTTGGTATTTCTCCTCAATCTCCTTAGCTTTAGTATCAGCCTTTGTCATAGCTATGGTTTCAACCATATCATAAACATCGGGATACTCCTTTCTCCAAGCCTCTAATTCAGTCTTAGATTTAGGTGGAACAAAATCTTTAGTAGTTGTTTCCAATTGCGTTCTTAAAGTTCTAACTTCATCTTTGTGCTTAAATAAAGTAGAATCATAGTGTTTTTTTAAATCGTCATAACGTTTCTTAAAAACACGATCTTCTGCATTTTCAGGGCGTTCAGTTGAAGGAGTAGCATTAATATCCGAGCTTGCAATTTCTTCAGATGTTTCTGTGTCCTCTTGAACGGTTGCTGCTTCTGCTTGTTCTTGATTAAACTTATTTAATTCACCTTTTGCGAATGCTTCAGTTTCTGCATCATTAACATCATCTCTGTGTTTTTGATACATTTCTTTGCCTTCTGGCTTTTTAAAAAGTTTAGTTTCTTCTTTCTTTTCCATTATTTTTTTCCTCTTAGGTTGAGTGCCTTATGGATAAGGGTAGCTCGCTTCCATAATTTTGTGGGCTGCTATACTTTAGGAGATAATATCCCTTGCGTATTAGCAGGTGGCACAATTTCATCTTGTTCTATTGGTTTAACCATTGACATAAATTTGTCAACGCTACCAAATCTGTTTTCAATTATTTTTTTTGATACACTAATTGTAGGTTCCCCTATACCTATTCCTGGGAATAAGTCTGCACCAAATATTTTATTAAAAACATTTTTCAAAGATGGTGTTAGGTGAACATTTAATATTCGCTTATCATCATCTTGCAAACTATTTAAGTCAATTTGCGGACTTCCTGTAGCACTCTCTGGTTGTGGTCTCTCTACTAAACCAGCACCTTGTTCTTGTTGCTGTGCCATATTATCAACTAAACTAGACGTATCAGCAGGCTGAGGTACAAAGGGAGTTGCCCCTATTGTTCCTGTAGTTGATACTGCTGGTTCTCCTTTATAATCTATTGCCATATTTAATATCCTGTTCTACCTCTTCCTGATTTATTAGAAAATTGATCTGATGCCCCTGCACTTCCTGCACCACCTCCAGTATTATCATTATTATTACCACCTAAACCATTGTCTCCAGGACTAGGTGTGTATGATGGGGCAGTTGTTGTAGTTGTTGTATAACTTTCTTCATCTTCTGCGTCAAATACTGTTCCTTCTTTGTATTCATTACCATAGTTAGGTTCATAATTTATATCACTGTAGGAATCATAGTCACCAGTTAATTCATATTCTAATTCATGCATTTTATTTTTATCTGTATAATAATCTGAATTCATATATTCTTTAACTAATTTTTCTTTATACTTTTCTGCAGCGTATGCTGTTCCTTTTGCTGCACCTTTAGCTATTACACTAATAGGTGTAAATATTCCTGCTATACCTAATCCTTTAGATAATGCACTAGCTCCTTTTTCTATATTATATGCATTAACCCAGTTATCTGCAGCATCAATACCTAATGCTTTTACCATTTCTGTATATGTATAATTTTTCCAATCAAATTCAGGTGAGTAGTTAATTTTAACATCTTTATCATTATTATCATTATTATCATTACCACTTGGTACTAATATTTTCTGTATAGTTTTTAATTGTTCTTCAGGAGTATTCTTATCTTTAAAAGTTTCTGTAACTCCATAATCTTGTGTACGAGAAACATAGTCACTTACTTTCCAATCTTTAGATGGAGTAGCTGCTCTTGTTGGTGTAGTAGTTGTAGCTGCTAAACTAGCATTACCACTACTATCATAAGAAAGTGAATATTGGCTCATTAAGTTCCTTGATTAGTTTTACTGTGTCGGCTTGCCGATTCCAGGTTCAGTATCTGGCGAAGCAAAACCAGCTTCCCCTGGCAACGGTACATTACCTGTTCCGATGTTGCCACCTCCATTTCCTGTTGGATCTGCTGCCGAAGCTCCAGGAGGTACTCCTCCCATATTTTCCATTGAACCTGGTTGTCCACCAGTGCCTGTAGGCGTTTGATTTCCATTTTTCATCCCCATTATTTCTGCAAATATCGCTGCTTTTTCTGGATCATTTATTACTTGATCTGGATCAATGTCTAGTGATTTTGCAACTTCTTTTAATATTGTATGCCATTTAACAAATGGTGCTAATGCTGGATTAGACGCTGTTTGCATAAATGTCATCAGTCTTTGTGATCTAACTTCTTTTTGCATTAGAGACGATGTCCCTCTTGCTTTAATTTCTAGATCACCTTTTATCTCAGGCTTGTCATCATTGAACTGCATATTCCAATGAAACATTGTATTACCTAGGGGCTTTAATAAATAGTCATCAACATTCTTAATAACTGTTTTAATACTTAATGCTGCAGCACCCATAAGCATTGACATACCTGATGCTGTTCTTGTAGTAGATTGTACTCCTGTTTGACCATGGGAGTATGAAGGTATACCAGTAGCTTCATCAGCTAATTGTCTAAACCTATCAAACATCATCATGTTCTCATTAGTTGTACTTGGAAACTTAACTCCATGTATTGCTGTTCCAGGTTGACCACTCTGTCTTCTAAATATTTTACCAGGAAATATTTTCATATCTTGACCTGGTACTAGTAATGTTTCATCAACATCAAATACTAAATTACCAGATAGTGCTAGATTATCAATTGCCATTCTTGCATGACCATTCATAACTGCTTGTGAGTCTTCCATATTTTCTGGAACACCTACACCAAAAAATTGGTAAGGGTTAACTTCATACGGACAAACCATGTAAGGTAATCTTGTAGGTGTAAAAGGATTCTGTACACATCTTAAAACTTGACCACCACAAATCCAAACATTAACTGATACAATATCTAATGCATCATCATATTTAAATCCTATTTCGTCTGCAATATTTTTATCTATTATACCCCAGTATTCTAATACTTCAAATCTGTTCTTATATAAATTCTCTACGTTCTCTCTATCAAATAAAGAAGATTCGTAACTTCTTGTTTGATAATTTGGACCTACTTCTAAGCATGCACGAATAGCATCTGCATCAAATAAAGGTCTTTTAATTAAGTCTGCAAACTGTTGTCTATTGAATGAGTGACGTTGAATAACGTATTCACTATCATCCATGTTAGTTGCATTAGGATCTGAATAAAAATCCCAACATGATACAGCTTCTAATTTTGGTACTGTTTTAAAATGTGCTGTATATATAGTTTCTTCAGCTTCTGTATCTGTATCCCAACTATGATTAATTTTTTCTTCATTAAATGGTCCTTTTAATATACCTGTTCCTAATAGACACATTTCAAAAAATACATGTCTTAAAATTTTTATAGCTTCAGTTCCATCTAATTGATCGTGTATTATTTTTTCTAATTGTTCTGCAGCTAATCTAGCAGGTTCAATCTGTGGCATTGATTGATTATCAGGAGAAGGTCCTTCATCAAATCCTACACTCTTATATTCCTGTGCTAAATTTTGCATTAGCATATCTGCCGTAGCACCTTGAGGTATTTCTTTACCATCACCTGGAAAACCATATGGATTATCCAATGGTTCTTTAGGTGCGTCACCTCTCATTTCTTTAGGTTTTAAGTGTGCATACTTTGGTAAATTTTCTGGTACAATTGTAGGTTCTACTCCAATTGGAAATTTACCTGATCCAAACAGTACTTCTATTATTTGACCAAACGCAGCAAGTACTTTAGTCTTTGTTACTTTAACAAATACTTTAGATTTCTCACTATCTCTAAAAGCCATTTCAGGACCATATAATCCTCTATAGTTTCTGTATGCTTTTAGCCAACGTTTTTCGTCATATAGTCTAGAAGTTTCTGCTTGTTGAAATCTAGACTGTACGTACCCAACAAGTGGATTGTGCTCTTCTAATTTATCTGCCATTGTTAATATTAGTAATCTCTTTTTTCTGCCATAGCAAAAATTGCAGGATCTACTTTATCTTTCTTGCCTGGTTTGTCATTGCCATCTCCAGCTACTGAACCCTGCTTAACTTTAGCATTTGGATCTATAGCAAGCTTTTCATTTTTAGCTTTAGCAACATCAGGTGCAAGTTCACCATGTTTGTATCTTCCAGTTATTGTCATGTTATTCTCCTATTAAGGTTTTGGTGGATAGTAATCTTTACTGCCTTTTAGTAAATCATTCTGTCCATATTTTTTATCTTTATTATTATTAAATAAATTATTATAAACTTTTTTTAGTATACCTGGTTTCTTACCTTTGTTTTCGTAGTTTGTAATATTTTTATTTAATTCTTTTACTAGATACTTTTTTGTATCACTATTAAAATTACTAGCTTTATTGACTTTACTTATCAAATTTTTTTGCTTAGGTACATAACCAGATTTAGGTAAGATCATGTTATCGTCAGCCATTAGTAATCCTTCTCATCAGCCAACTTATCAAAGTTAGCATCTAATTGACTTTTAAATTTTTTTGGTTCGTGATATCCAAATTTACCATCTCCAGTATTAGCCAGCACATCTTCTTTACTAGGAGATATTAATAAATCTCCAGGTGCTTGATTAGGCTGTTTACCTTCAGGACTTGTACTTAGATCTCCTTGCTTAACTTTAGCTCTGGGGTCAAATTTCATTTCCATAATATTTCCTATATTTTTATTTTCTTAATTTGTATTATATTTTTTGTTGGGATAGTAGTATAACCACCGCCTGTTTTTATTGTATTGCTATCTTCAAATATAAAATCTGCCATAACAACAGTTGTGTTAGAATTTTGTTCTACTAACCATCCAAAGCTACAACATATAGCTGTCTTTGATTTTTTTATATCTGGTATATCCGACCATTCACAAGATCCGATAATATCTTCCCAGTATACCATTGCTAGTGCATAGGGAAAATTCTTTTTATCTATAGTAGGTAGTTTAATTTTTTTCATCTATATTCTCTTATACTAATATCCAAATATTTTATCTGAGGGAATAAAGTTAGTTACAGTATTACTACGGTTGTATAGTTTGTTAGCATAACTTGTATGCATTGGTCTACTCATACATCCATATCTTAAAGCATCGTATGCGTGATCTTCTGTGTGAGTATTTATATCTTCAATATTGTTATCATCTAAAGGTAATAATGGTAGAGTTCTAATTAAATTTCTACAAGTAGAAAAGAATCTAAGTCCTGGTTCCTTACCTTTATCATCAGTAAACTTAAATCTTTTATGTATTTCAAGCTTACCATTAATTCTGCTCTTAGGTGTTCTGTCTGACGGTCTCCAACGGCATCCCTGCTGTATCATCGTCTCTGCAATACTTGGACCCACATCACCTCTCTTTGCCCATGTACTGGCATCTAAGACCCCGTAGCGTATGTATTCTCCTTGCTCTAGCTCTAAGACTTTCTGTGCAAAAATATCTGCTGTAATCTTTTGAGTATACAACTCTCGATAAACCCATAGATTATTATCATAATCAATAGCAAACCATAGACAACAAGCAGGAGAACTGTAACCCCAGTCAGCAGCACGAAATCTCTGCCAGCCTTTAGGTATTTCAAAAGGTTCAACAATGTGAATATCTTTTTTAAATTCTGGAAATGCCGAATCTTCAAATGCATCCCAATCTCCGTCTAAAAATTGTTTCTTCTGTATATCAGGTAATGACGCTAGCATTGCGTAGTAGTCATCAGTCTGCATTAAGTAAGGGTTGTCTTGTAACTTTGCAGGTATAAACCTACGTGTTATAATTTTAGTCCCTACTGGTGTATCTATTCTAATATCAAATGTTGTATTAGGTACTGCTGGGTTAACAAACATTTCTCTAACCCATTGAGAACCTACATTACCTGGATTACCTGTAGCTCTTAAATATACAGGTATACTAGGATCAACTGATCTAAGTGACGATCTTAAAAAATTATAAATATCTGGTGAAGGATATTGTGGAAGTTCGTCTATTCCTATCCATGTGTAAGATTGCCCTTGGTAACGTAAAGCGTCTGTCATGTTCTCTGCATAACCAAACTCTATTTTTGCTCCTGAAGGGAATCTCCATTCTTTTTCTTGCTCTCTCCATTTTGCTCCTGGGAACGCTTGGCTGTATAATCGTTGAGAATGATTTATTATATCTCTCAACTCAGGCATCGTTCTTCTAAGTAAAAGTGCTCTATGTCCTGCCTTATGGCAATACCTTAAAGGGTCTATGAGCATGGCGTATGATTTACCACCACCTCTAGCACCACCGTAAAATACTTCTCGTTCTGGTGCAGCAAGGAAATCTGTTTGTGGACCTACGTTAGGTTTAAAGATTATCTTCTGTGAACCAATGTGATCTTGAACATTCTTAGGTGCACTATCAATAACATCTTGTGTTATTAGTTGTTGTTCTTTACCATCTAATGTTTTATCTATTGTTTTAAATTTAGTCTTAACATTATCGGCATGTTTTTTTGCTGACCTTAATACTTGCTCAGCAGCTGCAACTTTCTTTCTACTTCTTGCTAATGCTTCTTTAGCTGATTGTTTTGCTTTCTGTCGTACTGTCTTTAATTTCTTTGGCTTCGGAAGCGGTATCTCTAGTGATTCTTTTTTTAAGTCCGACATATGATATATAACGTTTACTTTTATTAGACAACCATTTAGCTACTTCTCTAAATGAACAAGTTTTTAAATAGTTTTTAGCTTCTTCTAAAGCTAGTAGTTCTGATTCAATAGGGATTAGTATTTTTCCAGTATCATCTACAGAATATCCAAAAGGAATAACTCTAGACTTTCTTGGGATCTTCTTTAGTTCCATATAAATTATCTTTTGCAGGTAATACAAATATACCATGTAATGCTTTTACATTAACATCTATGTGCTCTTTCTTAACTATACCAATTCTATCTAATATCTGTTTAGCAGCTTCCATTCTAATGTTAGCATGTGGAGTTGTACCATCTTCTTCTAACATCTCTACTATTTTAGTAGCAGCTTTTGCAGAATGTACAGCTAAGTAGTTCTCAGCTCTAGATACTATTTCAGTTTTTAGACTTCTTACCAACTTTGGGTAAGAGTGTTCTGAGTAACCTGCCAATTCCCCTGCTACTCTGGGGTTGCCTCTTGCTTCTCCGAACAGTGCGTCTAGGAACTTCTCCTGTGAAACAGTTAAATTCTTTTTTGAATCTGTTAAAATTGTCTCTTGAGTCTTTGGTGTAGTAGAATCCATGTCTGGCATTTATTAATTCCATTATCTCTTTGAATGAGATATCTTTAGTTAGGTTATTAGTTACGTTAGGCAACTAGTATATCTTCAATGTCTGCATCTGAAGGAATAGTAGGTTCTTGTTCTACTTTCATTGCAGGTTTTATAATACTTTCCAAATCTAAAGGATTTATTTCCTCTTCAACTGGTGCTTGAGCTACTGGCATCTCTTTAGGTGCCATGTCCATCTCCATAGATGGTGCAGACATACTCATATCATCAGGGCTTTTGATTACCCCACTAAAATTATTAGTGTAGTTATCAATAACCTGTGATAAATTTCCTGGCTCACTGTCAACTTTTGCAAAGTTGTTATCAATAGGTACAGATCCTGCACCTGATCTTAAGTAGCTTGGTATGTTTGCTTCAAATTTTGCCATAGTTTTTAATTTTGTAGGGAATCCTAGGTTATTCCCATATAGGTACAGTTTAGTGATGACCGATTGTGCATGCGTGCATGCTGTAGTGTTTGTGTGTCCTTTTAAAGTGTACCTGATTCTAGTATACACATGATATAGACTTTTGTCAAGTACTATTTTAAGATTATTTGTAGAGTGCGACACTTTTGTAACATATCGTCATTGACAAAAGTAAAAAGTGGGTGTATAATAGTATTAACAATACTCAGGGGGGGTTTTATATAGATAGTATACCTAAATATACATACCCCCTAGGGTATACCCTAGCATATAGCCACGAGATTTACAGAATAATACTCCCTAGTATATAGCCACAGGGTAGTTAACAGGGGATTCTGGTGATTTTAGGTTGAGCTTGTGTATATAGTATAGGGTACCCTCCGTGGCTACCCGTATACCACCCTAAGTTGTAGCAAAATTTTGGTAGATATTAGAGAAAATACTATTTGAGAATACATTAGAATAATTACCTAGTAATTACGAGGGAATTTTCAGGGGCAACCCTGATAAATTCCCGAGATAAATTTTTAATATTAATCTTGTTATCGCTTGGTGGACTTTGGGGTATGGTAAATTTTTGTAGCTATAACTTTCCCTGATAACTACCTGAGTATTAAACCGAGTCTTAATTTATATTACACCCAAAAAAAAACCCTCATGTTTTCACACAAGGGTTTTAATTGTTAGCTTTGGTAATTATAGATTTGATACAAATTTAATTACATCTCCACCGTTATTCAAATCAATAACTGTGTTTTTAACTCTTGGGTTAAATTCAACTTTGTGAAGTTTAACCTTAGGGAATTGTGAGTTAAAATTGTCAGCACTCAAGTGCATTAGAACATCTGCGTGAATATCTAATAACGTCTGCTGTGCGTTCTTGGTATTAGAGTTCGCAATCAATTCCAAAGATTTAATGATGACCGAGTATAATTCGTCAATCTCATTGTTTAATCTTTTAATCGCAGGTGTACCCTCTTTGGCTTGAGTTAAAGTAGTAATCGCACCAATAACACCCTTGTCTGTATTTGTAAGGCTTTGCATAGCTTTAGCAAACGGACTTACTTCAGCATTTACAACATTATCATTATGGACTTTTTTAGGTAAAAAGAATTTTTTAGATATTTCTAAAATTCCCTTGTCACCTCTGAAAGTGCAATAATAATGTTTTCCGTGTTCCTTTTCTGAAAACAAACTCTTACACAAATTATGTCTGAAAACTTGCTCATTCTCTGACTTTATATTTTTAAAAGTGAAAACATTCCAATCCAAACAAATTTCAACTGGGATTTTTTTATTTTCATTTTCAACAAGCATTTTATCAAGATCAAGCCATTTTCTGTTGGCAAGTCCAAATAAAACAACAGGGCTAATTTGTTCTAAAGCCTTATATTCATATTCAAACTCTGTTTGAAAATTTAAAAGGTTTTGACCTAATGATGGAATTAAAACCTTATTTGTGAAAGTAGAAAAATCTTTCGCAATTAATGTTTTTCTTTCTCCAGAAGTATCAAATAAAATTGATGACAAATTTTTATCATTTGCTTTTTCATCAAAATATTTTGAAACATCTAATTGTTGGTCTTCATACATTTTCATAAAATTCTTGAAAATATACAACATTTTCCCATTGGCTTTTATTTCACTATTTGCAACGTCTTGCACCATAGCCCACGTTTTAATTGAAGTATCATTTTTTATTGATACCTCTTTTTTTACTTCTTCATTTTTTGTTATTGTGTTCATAACTTCCTTTATTTATTGGTTAATTTAAACTTCCTCTTTATAACATTTTTTTCATATAAGTGTCAAATTTTATTTAAAGTTATCCACACACCCACAAGTTGTAATATGTGTGATAAATATAGCACACCTATGTGTTGCAAATATGCCACAACGGATCTGCTTGTGTTCATGCTTTGTTCTTTTAGAGCTCATTTAGAACATTACGAGAACATTTTGAGCTCATTTAGAACATTAAGAGAACAAATTCCCACGTAATTCTGTTCATGCTTTGTTCTATTCAATTAAAAGTTGTACAACTCTTACACGAAAAAAAAATATTATTTAATTATAGAAGACACTAGAAACATTGGCATGGTAGAAAATAAATATTTAATTTTGGAAGACACTAGAAACATTGGCATACAGCTTGACACCACCTAATATGTGTAATATCGTGAGTATATATAAAAAAGAAAGGAGAAATCAATTATGACTATTTTATATACTTTATTTTTGGCGATACCATTTGTTATACTTGTGGTATTGCCAATAATAGCCTTAATACAAAATTTAATATTCTAATAAATTTTACCCTATCTTTGCGAGTAGCATTGGTAGGGTTTTTTATTTACCCCCTTGACACAGCAAATACACTATGGTATTATGAATACATATCAAACAAAGGAGAAACTAATGGCAGAACAAACAGACGCACATGATTTTGTGCAATCCCGAAACAAAGCTATGCAATTTGATAGGGAGAAAAAACAAAAACAAATAAAAAGTTCTTTTGAATTACATAAAGATACTCAAGAGAAAATAACAGATATGTCTAAGAAGTTAATAGCTTCTCATAAAACGTCAGAAGAAATAGATAAAGAATTAAAAAAAGTTATTAATAATTTCTTCTCTGGTTCAACATCAGTTGACACAGGTATTAAAACATAGTATTA